>ERZ773359.2286-NODE-2286-length-24477-cov-11.043485_pt1 | contig 24477 bp, 35 predicted proteins | sample MGYA00374955_ERZ773359 | MGnify/ENA primary metagenome ERZ773359 (study PRJEB29098, sample SAMN04486028) | biogas fermenter metagenome | study: EMG produced TPA metagenomics assembly of the Biogas fermentation microbial communities from Germany - Plant 4 DNA1...
TATTGGCTATATTATCCTATTAAATAGAAAAAATCTTATTAAATTTGTATCCATATATCACCATTAGAGGGATGTAACGGCTCAGTGCTTTGAACGGATATTTTAGGCTGATTAGTCCCATTCCAGACAAGCCTCCGAGTAATTTCAAAGGTCTGTGGAGAAGTCCTCGGACTATAAACATCACCTTTTGAGTCTGTAAAAGCTGATAAATATACTTCAACCTGGGTATCCATACCGGCGTCAGAACGTACCCTATATCTCGCCCCTCCTCCACGTAACCAAACCAATAAACCACTTGTAGTTAATTTAAGTCCGCCAACCATATTAGAATAAGTTTCGTGAAATTCTTCAACTACTATATTTTTGTTATTTCCGCCCCATGCACTATCACCACTCCACCTAATTTCTAATGTCAATCCTCCCTTATGTGTTTTAGTATGCCACGTGTCAGGGGCTGTCCAATTATAGCCTCTGGAAATATTTAACCTACCCCACATATAATCAAAGTACATTTTAAAAAGTACAGGATAATAGGTATCTGCATCTCCGCCAACTTCTATATCTATATAATTGTTTTTATAGAGGGTTTTATCATTATATCCTGAATGAGCATGGTCTTTTAAACTATAATTTGTTAATTTATTATCAACCTCATTTTTACTATAATATCTTGTATCGTGATTATGAGGTGCAGGATTGAATTCAGTAGGGACATTTTCTACTCCTGTCCAATCTACTTTTTCCGCCCTATCCACCACACCATCATTATTTATATCATAAATACTTTTCAACATAACACCTTTAGCATTACCAACCAAAGCATTACCATTCGACGTTCCTATATAAACATTATTTGAATCCGTACAATACGCCATTTCACCTTCCAATAAAGGTGGTAAATCCTTCTCCAACCCTCTCTTTAGTCGTATTGTAACCATTTAAAACGTACCTCCATCTATATTTTTCACGGTTAATTTATAGTCGTTTTCCTCGTCAAATACTATACTATTTTCATCTATATTTACAGATACTCCATCATTATTCACCCTTATTCCATGATGCGGTTTAACCTGAATGTTATCAACATTGACAATAATTCCCATTCCTTGTCCAACACTGATTGTAATTTCATCACTACTACCTCCACCAACCAAACCATTACCTGCTATAATGGTCTGATTAGCCTCACCACTTTTTACCCAGGTATGGGCAGTATTATACACATAGTTTTTACCTTCCTCATCTACATATACACTCCAACCAATTTCAGGTGCAAAAAATCGCCACTCACCGTTAATAAATTCTGCAATCTCGTTATCGTGATTAGCCCATTCGCCCGTTGCCCCTACCCCTACAATATACCTATCTTTTTCAGTAGGATTTTCTGGCGGTGTTAATAATCCTTTTTTAATGACACTCTCCTGCCATTCGTGTCCCTTTACCGCATTAAATATTTCTGCCTTAATCTTGTTAGCACTCCATAAAACCGTCGTACCTTCGGCACTATCATCAATTTTTCTATGCAATTCTTCATCATCTAAATGTTTCCTAACTTCTTCCGCGGTAGTAATATGTCCGTTATTATCATTAATCTGTTTTACGTATCCTTCATTTAATTCTGAATTTCTAACTTTTCCATATTCTTCGCCATTTTCTATATCATCAAGTGTTCCAGTCATTTCATCAAGGGCTGTCCTATTTACCTTCTGCCAACTTGTCCCATCATCAATATATAAAAACCCTACATTGTCCCCACTTGTTACATAATAAAACCGCCCCTGATACCCTGGTTTAGGTCTACTACCATAATCCCCCATCATTACACGTCCAACAAAAAAATTCTGCACGCCATTTCCTATATATACCTCTTTAGTATCAGTACAAAACCCTAACTCTCCTACTGATAAAGCACCATAATTTTCTAATTGTGCCTTCGTTCCTCGCCTTACTTTTATTATTTGATTAGCCACTTAAATTCCCCCTTTATTTATTTAAAATGTTCCGCCGTCAATAACGCCATCTAAATGAATTTCGTTTCTTTCTTTATGAGTATCTAACTCAAAAACTACCTTCTCTATCCCTTCCTGTAACTCATTGACGTCCTTTGCCTCTACCTGGTCACCATAACTTTCATAATTTATATATACCTTATCAACATTAAGATAATCCACATTCACTTTTAAATAAAATCGCCAGGGATATTTATTTTTTACTTCTACCGTATAAGTAGTAATCTGCACGCCACCTCTATCAGGCTCTGTCCATATATTTATGGAGCTTTTAACCACGTTATCGTGATTTAAAAATCCTTCGCCCTTCCCATTAATTATTGGCATTACTTCATTCATAATAATGTGAGGACTTTCTAAATTTCGGTCAATCTTTCTTATAAACAACCTGTTACCCCCTTCCCCTACACCTCAACACTCAAGGAATTAAAATAGGCTACTTCATCATCTGTTATAACAATATTATCCTTTATCCCATTAATAGTTAGGTCAGTATAATCCATTACACCATTAACTCCAATAATTAAAGAACCTATAATAGCATAACTAACATAACTCTCTTTAAAAGCCACTTCGTTTCTTAAATAGTTTATTATCCTTTCTTCAATATCGGATTTAATATCATATAAACTGTAATTTCTATCTATAATTAACTTTACACTTATATCAATCGGGACACCTTTTGCAGATACAACAGTAACATTAGCCCCGATAGGTCTTTGTGTTTCAATATACCTATATACATCTTCAGTTAAATTTTCGTCAGCAGGTTCTTTATTACTATTGATAATAATAACCTTAACCGTCCCATTTCCGTTCCACAATGGTACAACCCTAACCCCGCCTACTCCTTCCACTTCTTTAGCCCATAATTCATAATGATATTTATTCCCACTCGTTGCTGGCAACCTAACTTTATCTAATAATCTTCTCAATAAGTCCTCATCAGTCTCCACATCAAGTCCATTTATAACAGGTTGAGGATTAGTAACCGACGTAACTCCTGTTATTTGCACAGGTGTTTCTGTAATTGTATTTGCAGGGACATTATATTTTATTCCTACCTCTTTAGCTTCCACGGGAATATCCACATAACCACCAACAATTTCACCGCTTTCAATCGTATAATAAATTAATCCGCTTTTTGTCGCCACCAATGAACCTTTAGGTATAACCACGCCATTCGTTCCTGTAAATCTTACTTTTGTCGTTGCCTTTACCCCATCTTTTCTCGTAACCCCGTGTTCATACGCCCGCCGTTCTAAAAATTCTGTTCCGCCTTCTTCTTTTAAACAAGTTTGTGCAAATACTAAATTAATAACTCTGTCTAATAATTTATAGGTGTTTGCCAACTCTATGGCGGTCGGACTAATAGTATCATTGACAAAACTACCTTCTGACACATCTATATCATTTCTAACCTCTTTTAAAATCCTGGCTTTTATAACTTCTACTGAATTACCCTCGCTAAACAACTATATCAGCCTCCCCATATACAGTTTCAATAATAAAGGATAGCTCTAAAATATCATTTTCAAAATCAATGGATATATTTTTTACATTTATAATATAAGGGTTAATTAATAAACACTCTCTTAAATACCTTTGTCCTAAACTCTTTATTAAACCACTATTCTGCTGTCTACCAATTAACTTTTCTAAATCATGTCCATAACTATCTGAATATATAGGATATCTATTTTTTGCTATCTTCAACGCCTTGTAAACCCACACTTTAATGGCTTCTATTCCTTCAACTATAATAAATTTCCCATCCTGTAAAGCAAAATCATCATTCTCAAAATCCCATTTATACTCTCTTGCCAGAGGCAATTCCTCACCTGTTCCTCGTGGTACGTCAATATCTCCAATAAATGGAAATAAATTCATTATCCTAACCTCACCACCCTCGCTAAAATAAAATATGTTTGTCTATCTACCGTCGGCATTACCGCAACTAAATCACCAACCCGTAACGTATCGGTCAATAAGATATGTCCCTCACTTTCAAAAGGCTGATGTTTCAATTCCTCTCTAACCTGCATACTTTCAAACTCGTGGTAATGGTCATATCCCTGCGTAACTATTCTATGCGTCGGGGCGTGTTTAGCGACAAGCTCGGTCTGCCCTTCTGCAATTTCTGTATAAGAAGGACTTAACCCAACCTCATCATTATCAACACCATCCACACCATTTTCATTCTCATCAGTATTAAAGGAAAAGTGTGAATACTCACTTTTCCCCGTATCGTCATTTACGGTCTGTTTAGGAATTTTATAACGCCTCTTTACCTTAGGCATTAAATAATCTGCAATAACTATATTATCTTCATCAACTTCTATATTATTAAATTTAATTCTAATTTCTTCTATTTTATCCCCTGCCACTTTAATGTGAGTTACAGTCGCTAAAATAATTGAAGGAGGGTTTAATTTCTTACCCTCCTCTTTCATAACACCTATAATATTATTAAAAGGATTATCCAAAATTAAACCCTCCTCGTTATAAATTTTAATTTCAATTTAACCTTATGCAAACCATTTTCCCAAGTATGAGTATCTTCAATTATTCTAAATATCCCTATTACACCAGTGTAACTCTCCTCAACTTCCACCGCATGACCTGAAATATATTTACTATCTCCATAAAACTCTATTTCTACACTCTGCTCAATTCCCTTTAATAAATTTTCTGCAATACCCATAACATTTTTATCTGCTTCATACTTAACTACCTTCTGGAAACTTCCATAACGTGTTACCCATTCACTATTATTAATCTCTCCTATTGTGTTCCCTTCTTCATCTATTATTTTCACAATATTAACCATTTCGTCTAATGTTTCAGACATATTAATATTACTTAAATCTGAACTTTTTAAATTACCCTTCAACACAACTTTATCTTTTTCTATTACCTCAACCTTACCATTATTCATTACTATTTTATATTCCCGTCCTGTTTCATCACCTGCCATCTGATAGCCCATCATTATAATTTCATATAAATCCTTATCCCCTAAAACAATATAACTCTGCGGGACGCCTGTTTTAGCCATCTTTCCTGCAGGGATATTAAAATCATTACAAATATAAGTGGCTATATCCTCTGGTAACATATTTTTAAAATTATAGGACGCCCAATTTTTCTTTAAATATATACTCCCTTCAAATGCTATTATTTTTATATACGTGCTATCATAAGACATTTCCCTGTTCCAAATAAATCCTTGAAATATTTCCTTACCATCATCATATAACTGAACAAAATCCCCTAAAGCCACGACAACTTTAGGAATATTCTGGTCAATCGGGGAAGATATAAGATTAAATTCCAACTTCCTTGCCACATTCTCATCCGCACCTGTCCAAACCACATCTCTAACTAAATTAGTTATATCCTTACCTTTAACTAATAATCTCATTCTTCCCCTCCTTATAATTTTCTATATTCTGTTAATTCTATACTGAAATACACATCACCCGTCCCATCTCGTTCACCATAAGTAAACTGTGGGATAACACAATCCATATTTATATCCGTTCCTGTAACAATAAAAATAATTGGTCTTTTGCTCACTTGCCATTTTTTAATTAACTCTACACAATCGTAAGGGGAAGGAAAGCCTCTATATTGAACAAAATTATACTCCTTATTCGGGAAAAAACTTTCAAAACTAATAGAAGATAATTTTCTATTTCCAATTAATGCAACTTCACCAACATCATTCAAATCATCAACCATCACATTAATTGAATTATTAATATAAAAAGAGGAAGGGGGTACAGGCAATCTTAATTCTTCATTAGTATAATCATTAACCAGCCAAAACTCTATCATCCATTACACCCCCATAATTTATCTGTGCCTCTCGTAATTTTAAAGCAAATTCCCTTGCCAATCGCTCTATATCCGCCTCTTCCCGAATTATTGAACCTTTCATATCAATGCTAATATAAACCATACCGCCAGCACTACCTGAACCAGCCTGTGCTTTCTGATTGCCTGTTACTGAACTTCCTTCTACTACATTACTTATAGGCTCAAATGGCTTAAAATCACTTTCAACACTTACAGCGGGTTCAATTCCATTGATTTTCTTATACTCATTTAAATCTATTACTGAACTATCAATTTGATTTAGCTTTTTATCTTCTTCAATCTTTTTTAAACTATTTGCAATTTCATCATTTGCCATCTGCTGTGCTTTTATTAATTCTTCCTGCTGTTTCCGTTCCTCATATTCCAACTTAACCTTCTTTTTCCATTCTTTTATTCCATCAGGCAGGAGGAAATCTGGGATTTTATCCAATAAATCAGCAATTGTTTTCTTAATACTTAATACAAAATTACTAAAAGCATTTTTCATATTATCCCACATACTTGTCCACCATTTGGAAACCTTATCCCAATTTTTATATAATAAAATTCCTACACCGATTAAAGCACCTATTCCAGTTATAATCCAACCAATAGGAGAGGAATTCATAGCAATATTTAAGGCTATTTGTGCAATCTCTATCGCATTAACAATCGCTAAATAAGCCTTTTTAATACCTGTTACTACACCTACAGCAATTGCAAAAGCCTTCCATGCACCAACAATACCTAAAATAAAGGGTAATACCCAATCCATAGACTTTAATATACTCATTATTCCTTTAATTCGTTCTGAAATCCATAAGGCAACGGAACTAATACCTTGCAAGGCAGGAACTAATAAATCTTTTATCATAATCGCATAAGGCTGAACAATATTCCAAGCTGATTTAAGTGCTTCATTTAAATTGTTAATTATCCCGATAACTGGCGTTCCAACTGTTTTAATTATATTCAATGCCTGTTTAAAGCCTTCCTTCATTTTATCAATAGCGGGTAATATATCTTTTAACCTTTGATATCCCCTTGTAATCCAAGCACCAATTGTTTCACCTAACTTTTTACCCTTTCCTGCTAATCCGTCGGTCATTGCCATTAAATCCTCCAATGGGGATTTTAAGGCTTCAATCATTCCCCTGCCAATGTCCTGCATCTCACTACCAATTGCACCTGTTATTACATTAAACATACCAGCACCAGATTGGGATAATTTTTCAGCACCGCCAGCAAAATAAGGTCTTAACCTCTGCTCTACTAATTGACTATAAGCCTCCGCTGTTTCTTCATCAGTTAGAGCGTCTGAACTTCCTTTACCCACATAACCTTTAAATTCCTCAGCGGAAATCTTAAAGCCAAACTCCTTCATACGTTCAAATTCACCCATCCTGGCGTCTGCTAATGCCTCCATTGCATCCATTAAAGATTTTTCGGGATTTAGGGCTGCCATATCTTCCGCCAACTCGACTAACTCCATAGCTTGCCTTGTGTCGCCTTGTGCAATATTAATAGCCCTCGCACCTGCACTTATAACCTCTTGGGTCGTGAACGGTGTTATCATAGCATTTTTTCTTAAATCAGCTATAAACTTTTCTCGCTCTTTTACAGGGTCTATTCCTGTTCCTTTTGTATTAACCATAATAAAATGTTCCATAGCAATTTCTTGCTGTTCTAATAATGAACCACTTTGTATTGCTTTAGTTAAGCCTACCCCTGTTCCCGCTATTACTGCCGTAATAGTGAATTTATTAGCCACTAAATTTTTTAATTTTTTAGCTATATCCTTTATCGTTGCTGACGCCCTATCCTTTATCTCTAAAATAGGTTTAAATCTTGCTTTTGCTAAAGTCTTTAATTCTGCCCTAATTTGTTTTATATTTCTTTCTGCCTGCGTCTTATCTAACTTCATTTGCCTTTTTCGGTCTATTGTGCTTTTTAATTGCTCGTGCAATTTTAGAGTCTCTTTCTTAAAATCCTGTTCCGTCTTTATAGCTTTCCGCATAGTGGCGGTAAAATTATCATTCAGCGTCAACGTTGCCCCAAAATCCATCCACTATCCACCTCCCCCTAAAACACATTTAACATAGCAGGACAAGCAAATCCACTCTTTTCCATCTGCTTAATCATCTCATTTTTCTCCTCTAACTCTTTCTCAAAAAATGCCCTAACTACAATCTGCTCACCTTTACTCATCTGATAAAATATTGAAGGACGGATACCCTTTGTTTTCCAATAATAATACATCATCTGGGTCAATCCGTCCTCATTAATTAGTTTTTTACTTCTGTAACCGCCTTATCGCCAAATCCTGACAAATCACTAATTATCCGATAAAGTCTTGAAATCTCGCCTGGTAACAATAATTTATTTACCAACTCTTTAGGAGTTAGAGCATTAAATTTTTCCCTTAATTCCTTATCCTTTAAATTCGGGTCTTTCACCCCTTCTATTACTGTAAAAATCTGCATTTCTGTAATATCAAGGTCTGGCTCTCCGTTTACCATCCTCATAGCATTTTCCTGAATTTCCTCCATTTTATCTGGAGCAATAGCCCTACAAGTAAATAACACATCTACCCCTAAATCTTCGCTTAATCTTTCTATTTTAACTTTCTTTTCAGGAATTTTTACTTTTGTTAAATCCGCACTCAATAATAAATTTAAAATATCTGTTTTAGTTTTTGCCATTGTAATTCTTCCTCCTTTTTAATCTTTTCCCTGAACATTTTTTACAATATTCATCCCATGTGTTATTAATAGCCCTACAATCCTCACAAAAAGCCTTTCCCATTTCCAATACCTCCTTATAACCTTATAAACTTATGAAAAAAAAGATAAAAAAAATGGGGATAGACAACCTTTAAGCCTATCCCCTTATCTTATACTATTATTTCGGGTCAATCTCATCAAGGAACTCATAGTCAGTAAAAATAAAGGGAATTTCATCTTTCTGCGGTGTATTAGCCTCCCAATTCGCTAAAACTACCTCATCAAAAGAAACGCCCTTTAACGCAACCCTTTCAGAACCAAAACTGTCAGGGTCGGCTAATTTACTAATAATTGTGAACCTTATATCTCTCCCGTCTTTTAATACCCCCTCCATAGCCTGGGCAATTCTTGTATTTACTTTATATAACCGCAGAGTACCTGTCCCCTGCCAGCTTACTATCTTACTATCCATTCCCATCTGGCGTGGAAGGGGTATATCCTCTCTATTAACTGCTACCCTCGCCTCTAAACCATAACACTCTGCAACTTTATTATCATCAAGCCAAACTTCACCAAAAGTACCACTAATAACTCGCCTTGCGTCCATCTATAAACCCCCCTCCCTTAAATAAATGCTCTTATCTTTATTTCCTCAATAGCATCCAACGGTTTTAAAGTAGCTAAAATAAACACCTTATCATCAGTATCATACTCTTTAATCTCTTGCTCGCTCATACTTTCCACATCAACACCTTTACCTTTTAAATATGCCCGTTGTGCCTCAACATCAATTTCAACTGAATTAAGTCCCCTTGCCAGAATAGTATCCATTTCCAACTGGTCATTATAACCACTAATAGCCATTAACAATAGAATTTTATTATCATAACTATTAGCGTACTTTCCTAAATAATTATCCTCTGCTGTTCTTGTGATATCAGTATGCCACAAATCAAGGATATCTACTATTTTACACTTTTTCCAATCATCAGGCTTGTCCTGAGTAGTAGTAACCAGACTATTAACTGCCCGTCCTACCTTCACTTTTTCCCCATCATGGAAACAGACAAACTCCCCTCTGTTAATCTTCTCATCAAGTTCAGCCCTGGTATATGCAGGAACATTCTCAACCTCTGGCAATGGGGCGAAAGTTGCTGATATCTGTAACGGTGTACCAGCCAATAAACCTGCAATTCGTGGGGTATATTTTTTACCTTCTATCTGCTCACCGTTTACTAAAAACCACTCGGTAGTAAGATTAATTACACCTTCATAATCAGAAGCTGTATTAAATAACACCGCCTTAACTTTCTTATTCATATTGTCCCGCCAGGTCTTTATTTGTAGAGCTATATCTGAACTATCTGTCCTAAATTCATCATCAGCCTCAGGCATAGCCAGATAATCAAATTTAACCAACTCTAACTCCTTCAATACTTCCGCAAGTGTCATATCTCCACCTGAAATATCCGCAAAATATGCCTTAACTTCCCTTGCAGGATTAACATAACCTATCATAGCATCTTTAATATATCGGACATTATCTTCTCTTATACCTTCGGGAATGTCATCAATGGTAACAATTCTATACAATCCTTTAACATTCGGCTCATCAAGGATAAGGGCTACTATACCCCGTTCACCCCTCTGAATTGCGGAAATACCAGCACTTTTAAATTCAATTGATATACTTGGTAAGCCCATCTAATTACCCCCTTTATTTTACCCTCGTATTTAAAATAACTTTACCCATTAACTCGTAACTTTCTATAATTTCTCGACTATCGGTTAATGATAACTCTAAATGTAGAACTATTTCTTCATCAACTGTTATCAATTCCAATCCTTCTACCTTCATATGTCTATCTGTGCCAATTACTGGAATTGATAAAATATTAAATAAATCTCTTAGCCTTCTAACTTCCTCCATTTGCTCTAATTTATCTACCATTCCATACTCATTTTTCTCTATAAAATAAGTTATTTTAATTAATAACGTGTCTTTATAAACCAATTTATTTAATGTTTCCATTCGATTATCTATAAACTCAATAAAAAAAGAAGGTCTTTCAAAACCCTTTGGAATTTCCTGAATATATTGTGTATGAGTAGGATAGTGTCTAATTAAAATTTCGCTTATACTATCGACAATTTTAATCATTTAACTCATCCCCAATTATCCGCATAAACTCTTTAATTTCCCTCTCAAATTCAGGTTTAGCATTTAATAATCCCTTACGGAACATATGTCTACCCTGTACCCATTTTTCTGATAACATCATTCCGCCACCCTCATAATAAGGAACATATTGAAAACCGCCCTTGTTCCTCCAATAGCCAGGGACAAAACGGCGGTTTTGTTTATGTCCTTCCTCTACAAATTGTGCATATTCCACATTCGTACCGACGAATACACTACTAAAATTCATAACCTCACTGACGTAAATACTTGCCTTTAATCTTCCTGTATCAACTGGCGTATTCTTTTTTACTTCCGCCTGATAAATTCTCCCTAAACGCATTAATAAATATGCCTTTTTTTTAGGGAAATTATCTACCGCCCGTTGCATAACCCTTTCCCACTCATCAAATCCATATAACTCTAAACTCATCAATTACACCTCAAATTTTGCGACTAAATCTACTTCTAAATGATGATTATCGACATTATATGGAAAATCCACGATAAACGTCATTCCATTTATTTTAATGATATCTTTAACTTGAATATCCGCCTCAACATCTGTAAATAATGTTCCGCTAATTACCGCCTCACTATTCACTATGGATTTACGTACTTCCCCACGTTCTTTACTTAATCTTCCTCTATACTCTCCTACCTTTTGTAATTCTATACCAGTTGGTCTGTTATATCTATCTTTTACGGGAACACTCCTATAAACCTTAAAAGTTGAGTTATACAGATGTTTCATTAGTAAAATCGCACCTTCCTAAATCTTGTAATCCGTTTCTTTATTTCAGGTGGAATATCATTATTACTCGCTTTTGAATAAGAATAATTTCCTATACTTTCATGTGTTTTTCCTTCTGTCCCCCTGTTACGATAACGATAAATAACCATATCCTCAATAACACTATCCATTTCTCGTGGATATAGACTATTTCCATCCTTATCAGTAAAATCATTATTTAAATATAAAACTAAATCATCATAAGCCTTTTCTATATACCTATTGAGGAGAATATCCTCCTTATCATCTTTAATTCCTAACTCTAATTTTACAAATTCCAATATTGCCTGCTTATCATACCACATAAAAAATCCCCCTTTATGGGAAATACTATTCAACTCTGCGGACATCAGGCAAAATAGATAAATATTTAATCATAATCTCATTATCAGTTTCAAATACTCCTCCATCAGCTTTACAGTTAGGTCTAAACTGAATTCCTAACTCACCAACCCATTTATATGGATTTTCACTTACAAACTTAGCTTTATTACCTTTATTAGTTACCTTAGTTTCAGTTTTCTTTTCAGCCATAACTATCAAACCCCCATAATATTATAGTAAATAGGGAGAAGGATTTTTTTTCCCATATAACCCCTCTCCCTCCAACCTTCACCCAGCTACACTATATTCATAGTTTTACTGGAATTATTAGCCAGTAATACCGACGATTTTTCCACCAGCTTTAGTATTCAGCAATTTAATAGTATTTTCAGCCAATACGTGTCCCTTTGAATAGTCGCCAGTTTTTGCTAAATCCTCATAGAACGGTGCTCTTAGCTGTGCAATTTCTACAAGGTCAAGGTCAACAAATAAAATCTGTCCATTAGGCATATGTCTATTCAATACAAAATAAACAGTACCAAAATCAGTATCAACGCCATTAACCTTAACGCCCAGCATATTTTCGCCAGCCTCGGCTATCAATCTTGTATTCTTGCCATCTGCCAGCAATTTATTAATAATTCGCTTTTCAGTTGCATTTACAAACGCAAAATACTGTCCTTGTGCACCTGCGTTCCAAATATCCTGCATAACATCAAGGATATGTTCTTCGGTCAGCTTACCGTCGCCATCACTTAAATCAATGACATTATCAACCAGATTTAAAAGTCCATCCATCTGTCTTGGAGTATTAGTTGCCTCATCTTCATAGGTCTTAGTACCATTCAGGAAATACCACTCATTATCCCTCTTTAATTCAATCATTCTATCCTCAATTTCCTGTAAAAATTCGTCGCCAATTCCTTTTGCGGCTAACGCTCTAACAGTACCAGACACTTTAGTTACTTTCTCCAAAATCTGACAAATATTAGACTTCATAGTTCTGGTAGAATTAATACCTTCACCAGCCTCTGCCCCTTCAAGTTTCAGAGTACCTCTTTGGGGGTTTAAAGACTTCTGCCTCCAAGTTACAGTAATATCTTTTGCGGAAACAATCTGTCCCCTCCCTGCCAGTAAAGTATATAAGGGAGTATCTACTGGGTCAACCAGCACAATCTTATCCGATAAATCTATAACTTCACCTTCTAAAAAAGTATTATTATATTTCTTAATATCACCCATTTTTTATTCCTCCTCTTTATCTGTTTTATTGTTCTCTTAACTTCATTAAATCATATTTAAGCATAGCTCTAACATCCCCTCGCTTCTTGGCTTCTTCATACTCATTAATAGGGGAAGGTTTATGTTTTTCACCCAATGCATTGGGAGTATCTCCCTTTAAATACTCCTTTTTAATTTCAGCAACTCTTTTTTCCACTACCTCATCAAATATCGCTTTTAACGTTTCAACCTTTTCGATTAAAATTTCTCTCTTATTTTCCTCATTTAAAACAGTAGTAACATCAATAAAATCCTTAAACTTAACATCAAGTCCCTGCTCATCTAAAATGTCGATTAATTCCAACTTTAACTCTTTAGCCATTAAATTCTTTTCTTTTTCCTCTAATTCTCGTTGTCTTTTTTGTTCTTCCTCTTGCCTTCTTTCTTCTTCGGTCAACTGTTCAAACCTTTTCTGTTCTTCAATTTCTGCCCTTACTCTCTTTTCTGTTTTCTTTACTGCCTCTGTTACCCGCTTATCCACTTCACTTTGTAATTTTTTCTGGAATTCTTCTTCCAGTTTCTTTATAATCTCCTCATTACTTTCCTGAGTATCCCCAGTCCCCTGGTTATCCTCAGCCTGGTCATTATTAACCTTTATTTCCTCATCCTTTACATCATCAACTATCGTTTCTTTTCTAATATCTTCCATTAATAAATACCTCCTTATTCTTTAAGTTGAATAATCCCGTCCCTCCATAGAGTTACGTATTATCCCCCTTCATATATATTATTCACATTGTCCTAAAAAATAGAAAAAAATAATTGTAAAATTTATCAAATTTACCCTTTATAATATAATTTACTTTCATATCTCCGTCTAAATTCTGAAAAAGGATAATTTCTTATAACCTGTGTAGCCTCATTCAATTTTTTATCTGTTAACTTATCTAATACAGGTAAATAAGTACATCTACAATGTGGATGTCTGGGAAGGGGTAATTCTTTCCCTAATGTATAAATCTTACCATCTAATTCCTTACATTTATCGCACGTCCTACCATCAAAAAAAGCACTATATTGGACTTTTTTAATATCGTTGTCCTCAAGTGCTTGCCTTTCGGCTACATAACAAACCCTCATCACTTCCGTCCTTGCTACCCTTTGTGCGTTTAAATAAGTGCTATTTATCCCATCATTAATACGTTTAGTAATCTTACTAACCCCTTCCCCCAATATCATTGATTGAGTTAACCCTTCCCGCAATCGCTTTAATAATAACTTTTTATTATCCCATATTCGGTCTGAAAACATTGCCCCACTCCATGGGTAATTAAGAGTAGTTTCTATATACTTTTGAGAAAACCGATTAAAGCCCATTTTAACATTTATTCCCTTGCCTAAAGCGTAAATAGTCCTCATATATTGGGTAATTAAAGCATCTTCCAAATACCTTGTTACAAGCCTTATTTCAGCCCTTCCTAACCTACTTAACTCCTTATTAATCTGTTCCATTAATTGTTTTAGCCTATTATATTTACTCATCTCTGCATAACTCCACTCATTTACTCGACTTAGCATATCAACAACAATAAGATTAATTTCCTTACCTGCTTTTATATACTCCTCTGCCAGCCTCTTTTCAAATTCCAGAACATCATCAAATGCAACTGCATTATTATTTAAAACTTCCGCCTCAACCCGATAAATAATATCCCTCGCATTTTCACTCAATGATTAAACCTCCTTATCCTTCTATAACCCCCGCCTCCTCATCTATCAGATGATAACTTGATAGGTCAGGATACCATTCTTCCTCTTTCTGTAGTAATTCTAAAACCACATCAGGGTCATTCACAAACGGCAGTAAAGATAAAAGCGTATATTTATCGACTAACCCATTTAAATTAGTTACCACCTGGCTAACTTCCAGTAAATTGGCAGGAACGTTACGTGTGAATTTAATAGTTATATCCACCAACCTCGTATCCTTACCTGTAATTACTTTAATAGGTTTAGCCAATAACTTTATCATCTGCTTAATAGATTTAACCATTTTACGTTCTTTGATAATACATTTATTCTCTAAACTAAATAATTTAAATTTAATTGCCACTCCTGATAGGTTATGAGCGAATTTTTCGTCAGATAAGTTAGGTACTTGTGCAAATCTATAAATATTCTCCTCTAATCTGTTCAGGTGATTTTCTAAAGCATCTGTCTGTATATTTTTAGTTAAAAATCTTGCGTCCCCATCCTCATCAAGTGCTAAAATACCTTCCTGCTTTAATCGTTCTATTAATTCCTTATCAGCAATCATATTAATTAAAACTAAATAGGCATTTCTAAAAGCCTCTTGTTCATTACTGGCGTCTGAAATAACCCTATCATAATCATTTACCAGTGTTATAATTTTTTCAAAATCCCCCATTTCTTCCTTATTATTAACAAACGGTACAACTGGCACATCTTCAAATATATGGGGAACGGGATTAGGTCTACCATTATCCAATACATACTCGCCTTCATTTTCGATAAAATAAGTTATAGTATATTTATCATATACTTCCGCATATCTTATCCGCTTAACTTCGCCCGACGATTGAACCTGCTCTAACTCATAAACACGAATAGCATAAATTAACTCATCAGGCTTGCTATTATCATAAATAAAAATAACTTCTTCCGCAGGTATTTGTGCTAATCTTGTCCTGCTATTTTCATCCTGATAAACTAAAATGGCAGACTTCCCTTTAATACTCATTTCCTTTCCTATTTCCATAAATAAATCATCTTTATCATTTTCATTAAAAATAATATCTAATTGCTCTTGAATATCATCATCAAAATTATGCTGAATTATAACAGGAATTCCCAAAAAATAGCCCAATATATCATCTACTATCTGTCCATAAAAATTATTCACCAGCTTATTATTAGGCTTTGTTGGGTCGGACATTTTCCTTTCTAATATTGTATGATTGCCCTTATAATACTCATAAAGCTGTTTAAGTCTGGGAATTTCATTCTGCAAATGATTATTAATCAAATCCTTTAATATATCACTTGTAAATTCTTGTCCAGATTTTATATATACTACATTACTACCCATTTTTTACCTCCTCTTTCTTTTTCTTTCATCAATAATAATGCCCACAATTTAAAAATAAAAAGAAAAAAAAAGAGGGAGTTTTCCCTCCATTTACTTCAAAATATTTCTTTTTCAATTCATTTAATATCCTCTCGAATTTACCACCCTTTCCCCGTCCCATTCGATATGCCTAATTCTTCCCGCCTTTACAGACTTCATAAAACTATCAGGACAAGCTAATTTAAATACACGTAAACTCCACGCCCTTGCGTCCTCCTCAATATTATGTCCCCTATACTGCTTACCTGCTTGGCACTGAATATGATGGCGTAATTCGTGTAATAAACTTATTATGCTTGATGCTTTAGATAAAATTATAATCTGAAAGTCAGGATAATACACCTCTCTATCCCCTAATTTTATTTCAGGACTATTTATATTATAATATTTACATATCTCATCTGTTAATACCTTTAAATCGTTTAATTGCTCTTTTTCGTCCTTTGTATAAAAACCATTACTTACTATATTTTTAACCGCACTTACTGCCTGTTTAGGAACTTTTACACCTATATAATAAGGATTATTTACTACCATCATTATTACCCCCTAATTTTATTTTAATCGGGAGGGTAATCCCCTCCCCGTTTTTATAAATCCTCCTCCACCTTATTTATTTATATTTTTCTGGTAATCTACATCATATTTCAACACAGTAATTTCTTTCTGTAATACTTCTGGGCGTCCTAATTCTTCATATACTTTTTGCACAACTTCAAGTAATTCTTCCCAGTTATCAGAACCGCCCCTAAGTCCTTGAAAATAAGCCATTGCCATCTCCTTTGTCCCACCATTCCTAAGCATACATTCTAATGTCCTCTTTACCCTATACTTTAACAATTCTTTTCTTCCTTCCATTCTCAATTTCCCCTTTCAATTTTTTTTTCGCTCTTTCTGATTATATTATATATCTTCTATAAAATATTGTCAACAGTTTTTTGGTAATTTTTTTTAAAAAAAACTAAAAATAACCCGAATTTCACACAGTTCATTTTTGACCCTTCTAAATATACAATATATATATACTAAATATATTATATTATTATATAACTAAAAGATATATATAATAATAATTATCTTAATTTAATAAAAGTATATTCTCTAATAAATTAATTGAATGAATTAAATTTCTCAAAATTAGATTTTAAATCATTACTAAATATGTTAACATACCCTTATAGTAATTAATTATTATCAAGGAAAAAAATAGGGGATTTTTATTCCCCTTTTTTAGCAATATTTTAATTTAATATTACTAACCTTAACAAATCGCATAAATGCTGTGGAAATTGTCTTTTTGCATAAGTTTTTCAATGAATTTGTTCAGTGCTTCTTCGGTTTCAAAATATTTTTCCTTCATCACCAATTCATCCTTCTTGTTAAATTCTTGCCATCTGATTCCATACATTTTATTTTCCTCCTTTATTTTTCTTTTCTTGTTAATTTTATTATAATCGTTCTATAAAATATTGTCAACAGTTTTTTGGTAATTTTTTTTAAAAAAAACTAAAAATAACCCGAATTTCACACAGTTCATTTTTGACCCTTCTAAATATACAATATATATATACTAAATATATTATATTATTATATAACTAAAAGATATATATAATAATAATTATCTTAATTTAATAAAAGTATATTCTCTAATAAATTAATTGAATGAATTAAATTTCTCAAAATTAGATTTTAAATCATTACTAAATATGTTAACATACCCTTATAGTAATTAATTATTATCAAGGAAAAAAATAGGGGATTTTTATTCCCCTTTTTTAGCAATATTTTAATTTAATATTACTAACCTTAACAAATCGCATAAATGCTGTGGAAATTGTCTTTTTGCATAAGTTTTTCAATGAATTTGTTCAGTGCTTCTTCGGTTTCAAAATATTTTTCCTTCATCACCAATTCATCCTTCTTGTTAAATTCTTGCCATCTGATTCCATACATTTTATTTTCCTCCTTTATTTTTCTTTTCTTGTTAATTTTATTATAATCGTTCTATAAAATATTGTCAACAGTTTTTTGGTAAATTTTATCAAAAAAAGATAAAAAAAATACGGGCTTTTTATTGCCCGTCTTTAGATTATCTCTGACAACTGTTTAAATTGTTTCTGACTACACTCTAATAATAAATATTCTTCCTGCCCTTCATTCATTATTGTTAATACTGCTGTGCTATCGTCCTTCCTTCTTGCCCCAATTGCCCCGCCTGCTAATGCACCAAGTCCACCCGTTAATGCTCCACCTATAATTGCACCTCCTACACATTTCCCTAAACTTCTTTTAATATCTTTCTGCCATTCCAGTCCTACCGCTTTAACTTCCTTGTTATTTAGTTTAATATGATGGGGTTTACCTGTCTGCTTAATAGTTACACTCTTCCCCACCTTCAGGCTATTAAATCCCCCTAAATACTTTAAAGTAATACTTTTATATCCTGCCTGTTCCAACTCTTTTAAAAATTGCTCTTTTACCTCTGCCCAAAATCCCATATTATTCCCCCTTTATATTTTATAAATTACCATTTGTGGCTATATTATATTAGAAATATTGAAATAGTCAATTCCAATAAATAAAAAAAAAGAAGGATTTTTCTACCACTTATAATTCCCCTAATCTTTTTAAATCTTCTACAATACTCTTATAGCTTTCTGTGTTCAATTCTTCACCATACATCAGCTTTACCCGCCGTTTTAAGCCCTCAATATATTCATCAATAGATAAACCTACTGTGAACGGAGAACCGTCCCTCATTCGCTCAATTACAGCCCTATAATCACCCAATTATATTCCCCCTTCCTAATATAATATTAAAAAAGGGGCTTTTTATTGCCCCTTCTTCCACATTACACCCTCTTTTGTTCTAAAATTCCTACTACGTTCCTTGTAAAAGTCTGCAACCTCTGTAGCGTTAATACCTAATTCTGTATATAAATCATAAGCCCTGTGAATGTATCCATCTTTCGGGTTATTACATTTTTCCAGCCTTGCCTGACTTTTCTCTTTTACCTTCTTGCCTGATGTTGCCCGTTCAATCATCTTATGGGTTAACAATACCCAATTCTTCATTTTTTCAAACTCAATCGTTCCACTATGTTGTCTAAATTCTATTGTACCATACTTTGTATAACTTGTAAAATTTAATGCCCAGTACCTATCGGTTAAATAATACCTTAATTCATCTATTGTCCGAGCCTGCTCTATTAGGTTCATTATATGGATATCTAATGACTTAGCATATCCCCTTGCCCCTAAACGTCTACTTATCGGTAAAATCTGCTCTATTGCCTCGGCGTGTTTATAATAAATCTTGTAAATGTTTTTAACCTGTTCAAAACTTAAATCGGTAATGTCATGATGAACATGAAGCCCGCACGATACATCAACTTCACACCCTACCTCTTTAAGAGCTTCACATACTCTTTGTAACTCATTTAAACCCTCCATCCCGTAAAGTACTGGACTAACTACCTCATAACCACAACTTGAGTCAGTTATCACTTTCCAGTAATTCCTTGTACAGTGATTGTAACCTTCTTCATAAGCCTCCACGCCTTTATTCCTAATAGCCTGTGCAATTTCTTCCCTTGTATGTTTTCCATCATTAACCTCAATCTCAATCCCGAATTTCAACCTTCTTTGTAAAACTAAATCCTTTTTAGCCATTCTTAATTTCCCCTTTCAATCTTTTTTTTCCCTCTCTCTGATTATATTATATACCTTCTATAAAATAATGTCAACAGTTTTTTGGTAAAATTTAAAAATATTTTCGGTCTTATAAACCCTTGATATTACTGAAAAGAGGAAATTTTGGCTAAAAATATTAAAAAATTTTTTATTAAATTTTAAATGTACTCCTGTCCAATACCCTAATTTTACTTCCTTTTTCTCTTACCGTTACTGCAAAATCAAAACCATCAAATAAGTCGTCATGTTCAACCTCTGGAAATAATAACAATTGTTCTTCAAAATCCCACATTTCTTTCCTAATGAATACCTGCCCATTTTCAAATAATGCTGAACGTCTGTGTGCCCTACTTACCTTATCCTTATTCGTATATATCTTATAAATAGGCAACGTTGTATTCCGTTTTAATTCTTGTGCCATTGACTGCTGATATTGAACACTTTCTATCCCTATACCCTCCACCATAGGGAATTTATCATGCCCATAAATACTTATAGTATTAAACTGCCTGTCAAAACTCATTCGGTCTTTAACATAATTTAAAACATAAATATTACCCGCATTATCTATCCCTATAACCATTAATACAAAATAATCCGCCGTTTCCTTCTGACTAATTGCCAAGTCTATTCCAAAATAAACCCTAACTTTTCTCCGCTCTATCTCCCCACTACTATCTTTAATAATTACAAATATATCATTATCCCTAATCTCATACCGTTCATAATATTTAAAGTATTCAGCTTTAAATATACTACCTTTAGCTAACTCCACATCATTCTGATACTGCATATTAAAGATAATACTACCACTTTCCGCCCGTAACTCTCTCAATATATCCAACGGAAACTTATCTTCCCATAAACTGAATTCCTGTCCCGCTATCAGCCCATCTATTTCACCATATTTAATTAAATCCCTATGTCCCTTTTTATCGGGATTGAATTCATTTATTGCCTGCTGAATAACCACACTATAATTTCCACTATCTATTAAATCCTGGTATAAGTCCATAGGATGATGTCGTGTTCCTAATATATGAAACTCCCCATCTGGCTCAAGTGTCGGACGTAAAGAACTATAAAACCATTCCTTTAATTTAGCCCTTTGTGTTTCCGTCCTTGCGTTCTCAAAACCCACAATATCATCACCTATTATAATATCAAAATGCTTTGAAACTACCTGTCCTGACGCCCCTAAAGCTGTAACCGTTGCCTCCTTTTTAATCTCTTTCCTCGTCGATACAGTGAATTCCTTATCTGTCCATTTATTGCCCTTTAAATCCCCAAATACCCTAATTAAGTCCTGATTTTCCTCAAAATGTGTCCTAATTTCCATCAGAAATGCCTCTGCCTGCCCCTGTGTTTTACTTCCTATCAATATCCTTATATCAGAATTTCTCAATATTTTAGTAATACAAAAATCAACATCCCCAACAGTTGATTTACCAAAACCCCTGGGGGCTAAATGTAGCGTAAACTGCTCCCTGCTCTGATGTTTTATAATCTTATAATGTATTTGCTTTAAATCCCTTTTAGTTATAAATTTACATACTGTTATATAAGCCACTTCAAAATCATAATTTAATACTAAATCCCGCACCACATTATCCGCCAACCTTGTCCCATCAACTGCAACGCAATAGCCCATATTTACCCCCTCCTTTCGACAAAATTGGTAATATTTCTCAAAATGATAATTTTACGAAGTTTTAAAGGCAATAAAAAAAAGACACTACCTAATCGGTAATGCTTTTTTTTAATTATTATTAAAAATCTTTTAATCAATCAATTTCATCTTTTAATGCCTCTAACTCATCCTGTCTTACCATCTTTACCCATAACTTCCTCTTTATCATATAGTCCACCACATTTTCAGGATAAGTAAAGTTTTCCTGTTTAGCCCCATCATACCACGTAATATAATATTCATCATCTTTTTTCTCTGCCATATATAAATTACCTACTCCTTCAAACCTGCCCTCCCCCGTAAAATAAGCATCTATCACAAAATAAAATTTATTGTCCATTTATCTCCCGCCTTAAATTTATAATTTCCCTATCTTTCCACTTAAGCTCACCTTTCAAATAATCAATTTCACGCCTATAATCATAATTTTCAAGTTCTAACGTCTTTATATACTCCCTTAAATCCATTAAATCCTCAATTACTCCTGATATACTCACGTGTTTCCCCATTTATATCACTCCCCAGGTAAATATTCATTTAATGCCCTTTCAATTTCTGCCAAATGTTTTAAAACTCCTGCAATTAGGTCATCCTTATTTACATAACCCCACTCATACAGATAATAAGCTGATTGAACTGCCTTCTCATCACTACCTAAATTATATCGCTTTAAATAATTCCTAAAGTCCTCAATAGTTTTAATTTCTACATTCTTAACATCATCTATAGCCCTCTTTGCAAATGCTATTGTCGCATAAATCTCATAACTGTCCATATTTCCTGCCATTAGAGATAACATTATTAACTCACTCGGAAACTCTTTAGTCCCTAACTTTTCCGCCAAATGCTTAACATCCTGCACCGTTTTAAGCTCAGGAATTTCTACAACTTCACCTAATACAACCTTTTTCATTTTTTCACCAACTCCCTTAATTTTTAATACTTATTAAATATAATCAATTTTAGATAAATTAATTAAGTTGGAGTTAATGATTTTTTTATTCTAAATCTACATCATTAACTCTGGCTATAATAGCTTTAGCATAATTATTTAAAGCCTCTCTATCTTCCTCTGTCAACCCATGATTATTATTATTCTGATTAATCTCAGTCGGCTCACCCATTAAAGTCAAGTCTAACTTAATAAGCCGTTCTAAATCTACAATACTATCCGCCTTTACCTTGCCCGCCTGTAAATTCTTCACAAATTCAGCTATTGCCAGTTTTATAATCTTCCGATATCTTGCCTTCTCATTTACTACAGTATCTATTGTCTTTTCTTCTAACCGCCTACCAACTTCAATATCCCTCTGCTCAACCCTTTCCTGCCAATTAAACTTCCTACTCCACTCATATACCGTCCTGTTACTTTTTCCGAATTTTTTAGCTACTGGCGGAATAGTCCTACCCTGTCCCAGGCTATAATAATATTCAAACGCTTCCTTCTGCTCTAAATTCTCTGTCTTATATCTCTCATAATTATCTGCCATACTTATCCCCCTTTATATCTCAACTTTATTTATCGCCCGCCAAATATTTTTATCCCTAAAACGCTCGTCGTCTGTAACTTCTTTAATAAACCAATCATAAGGTCTAAATAATACCATCTCCCCCTCTGTCGGGAACTCAATTTCTGCAACTATTAACCCTTCTGGAATTAATTCCTCATCATAAAAATCTACTGATATAAACTTACCATCATAAAAATAAACATCCCTCTGCTTACTTATAGCATAATAACTATTCAATAAAAAAGGCTCTGCAATTTCCCTCGTTATCTCTGTTATAAACTCCTTTCTCTTTGCCCCGTTACCTAACTTTTTAATCTCATAGTATCTCGTATCCCCTGAACTTAACAATATTTCTTCCCTTATCCTTATTTCCGCCTCTAAATCAACATAAATATAATTCTGAGTTATCAATTCAGTATCCACATAAAATTCCTGCATATATTGAGGAACTCGTCTTACCAAAAACTTCCTTTCTAACTCCTCCTGTACTCTCATAACTCCACCCCCACTCGATATTATTGGTAAATTTTCTCAAAATCACTATTTTACGAAGTTTTAAATTACCGCTCTCGCCAGTTTTACCTTTGTATTCAAAATGATATGAGGATATAAAGTACTTGCAGGTCTAAATCCCTGTTCTTCTCCATATCCACCGAATTTTAAAAATGCACTCGAATTTAAAAATAAATGGTCAACCTCATACGGCTCATTAGTATCAGGATGAATATAATTCCCTAATGCTCTACTTGCTAATAGTGTATGGGTGTGGCTATGAATGAATATATCAGCATTAACATTATCCAGCATATCTATAAGCCTATTAGCCTTTACCCCTACTGTTTTCCCGCCTCCTGTCCCATGTTTACCGTATATTGAATAGGTAACTCCATCTATATCTATAAACAATAAATAAGCCCCATTACTGTAACAATTTTCAATTCCTAATTCCCTGGCTACCCGCTTAATAACTAAAATACCATCACTTTTATAACTTCTTAACTCGTGATTGCCTTCAATCATTACCAGAATTTTATCCCTCATTGGCTCTAATAACTCAACCAAATAATCTATTTGCTCATCTGGCGTCATTACTGCCCCAAATATATCACCCACTGATTGCCTCGTTTCATTATTAATTAAATCACCATTAATAATTATATAATTACTATCATCAGCCATAACATCATCAATAAACTGTTCCAGCCTATCCTTATCCATTAATCCATCTCCGATATGCAAATCCGCCAACACAAAAATCCGCATTACATTTTCCGATATATCAACCTTTCTTTTGATTATATTCATTTCCATAATCCTCCTATTTT
>ERZ773359.2287-NODE-2287-length-24472-cov-10.330958_pt1 | contig 24472 bp, 20 predicted proteins | sample MGYA00374955_ERZ773359 | MGnify/ENA primary metagenome ERZ773359 (study PRJEB29098, sample SAMN04486028) | biogas fermenter metagenome | study: EMG produced TPA metagenomics assembly of the Biogas fermentation microbial communities from Germany - Plant 4 DNA1...
AAGTGACAAGCTACTATCAATAGATTAAAAGAAAAACCATGCACGAGGCTATAACCCTATGTGTTAGGCTAGTTGTCGTATAGAGAAAAATTGTATAATAGAATTACGATAACTCCTAAGGAGAAAGATAATGTCAAAAAACAATAAAAATAATAGAACCTATACAAAAGAATTCAAAGCTTCGGTTCTTAATAGGCTGGAGCCACCGACAAATGATACCGTAGCTAGTTTGTCAGAAGAATTAGATATCCCTAGAACTACTATATACCAATGGAACAGAACGAAGAGGAATAAAACAGGTAGTCCAAAGACCAAAGCAAGATGGACTTCAGAAGATAAATTTCATATAGTATTAGAAACCTCTGCCCTCACAGAACAAGAATTAGCAGCCTACTGCCGTAGGAAAGGTTTGTTTGTAGAAGAAGTTAATGCCTGGCGAGAACAGTGCAAAAAGGCCAATACATCAAACACTAAGGATCCTCTGAAACTGGAAGAAGATCTCAAGGAGGAGAAACAAAAGAGTGAAAACCTTGAGAAGGAACTCCGAAGGAAGGAGAAGGCGTTAGCGGAAACAGCAGCGTTGCTAGTGCTTCGAAAAAAAGCCCAAGCGATTTGGGGGGACCCCGAGGAAGGCTAATCAGCGCCTCAGATCGCGAGAAAGCAGTAGAGCTGATTGACGAAGCAAGGATCGCCGGTGCTAGGCTAAAACCCGCTTGTGAAGAACTAGGTATTAGTGAACGCACTTACCAGAGATGGACACGCGGTGGCCCTGTTAATAAGGATCAAAGGCCTATAGTCGACCGACCTTCCCCTAAAAACAAGTTAACAGAAGAAGAACGGGTAAAAGTAATCGAAGTAGCTAATCGGCCTGAATATGCTGATCTGCCTCCTTGTAAAATCGTACCCAAGCTAGCAGATGAAGGAGAGTATATTGCATCGGAATCAACTTTCTATCGCATCTTAAGGGAAGAGAAGATGGATGCCCATAGAAATCGTAGTAAAGAGCCGGTAAAAAGGGGGCCACCTACCCATACAGCAACTGCTCCCAATCAAGTTTGGACATGGGACATAACTTGGTTAAATGCGGCTATTAAAGGGCAATACTTTAAACTTTACCTAATGATAGATATGTTCAGCCGATTTATAGTTGGTTATGAAGTATGGGAAACTGAGAAGGCTGAGTATGCTGAACATCTAATTAAAAAGGCCGTTCTAGCCCAAGGAATACAAGGCAGACCACTAGTATTACATTCGGATAATGGGAGCCCTATGAAGGCTGCTACCTTCTTAGCGACCTTAGAGAAACTAGGAGTTCAGAGTTCCTTTTCAAGACCTAGAGTGAGTAATGATAACCCGTATTCAGAATCGCTCTTTAAGACAATGAAGTATTGCCCTAAATATCCCTTAAAAGGTTTCTCCAGCTTGGGTGAAGCAAGAAAATGGGTCCAACGCTTCGTAAAATGGTATAATTTCACGCATTTACATAGCGGAATTAATTTTATAACTCCTCACCAAAGACATCATGGACTGGATAAAAAGATTATTGAAAACCGTATAAAAGTCTACGAAATAGCTAAGTCCAAGAATCCTTCAAGGTGGTCAAGGGGTATTAGGGATTGGACATTACCGGAGATGGTTACCTTAAATCCAATAAGGGAACAAGAACGTAGTTTGGTTGTCAAGGAGCAACGATTATGAGAGATTTGGCTTGCGGACCATTTACATTGAGGGGCCTATATGCTAGCCTAGGCAAAAAGGCAAGGCCTAGACACTAGGCTGCCCCATAAAGGCCAAAGTCATATAGGCAGAGGCTCAATGTCAATGGCAAATCGGGGAAACGGGTATGTAAAGAAATACTAATGCGACAACTTACTTGACAAATACCGCTTCCCATAACCTTTTAAAAGCAGCACTCCTATGAAAGCCGGCACAGGCAGTTTTATTGTGGGTCTGGTATCCATCTGTTTGCCCTTCCCTTTTCGTAAAGCCCTCATAGTTTACAGCTATTTTCATCTCTTTTTTACGACCTTTTTTAGGTCTGTCCTTACCCTGCATAGACAACCAAACCCCGTCTGCTTCCTGAAATAACACGCCGACTTCACGGCTACCCTTTAGCTTGCCGTGTTCATATTTATTCACAAGATCCTGCTCTTTTTCCGTAAGCTTTGAACCAATATTTTGGATAACATTCCATGTTGTTGTATGGCTTAAACTCGCATTAGCAATACTGCCCATTGCCTGAGCTGTTTTTCGATACGATTCCTCCAAGGCCCTTTCAACAATCTTTTCTGCCAGGTTGGTGGAAACATGACCAACTGTTTCATTGTTTAAATACTCATCCAGCAGGTATATGTATTGTTTTTTCCCGTCAGCGTTGTGGTATTCGTAGATTCTTCTGCTGTAATCTATGACACCCATTACTGTATGGATGTGAGTTTCTTTAAGACCTTTATGCCGATATTTACTGACATCTCTTGTCGCCATGATCTTTTTATCCAATTTTTCTAAGATGTTTTTTAAAACATCGCAGGCAACCTCACAAACAGTTTTATAAATCTTCTGCTCTAATGTCTTGAAATCTAGTGCGCTATCCTTTAAACTTATGGTATACATGATATCCCCCGTTTCTATGGTGCTGATAACTTCATTGTAACGGATGATTCATGTATGGGGAAGGGCACCTTTTTAGGGCTCTTCCTCTTTTTTATGCCTGCTGCCTACAAAAATTATACACTAACTACTGCCGGGAAACTATTCAACACGCAAAGTTATTCTGACAGCCACAATAAAGAGAATGACAGCAATTACTGGTAAAATTAAAATCGAAACCCAAGGCACGGGCATTCCCAGGGAAATTGCACGTAAAGATTTGGCAGTATGGGTTAAAGGCATAATTTGTATTAAATAGCTTACTGCTTCCGGTACATTTTGCAAGGAAAAGAAAGTATTACTTAAAAAAGCCATAGGAACAATGACAAATGAAGAAAACATAGCCATATCCTCATGGGAGTCAATTACCATGGCGGCAACAACTCCCAGGCTGGCAAAAAGAAATGAATTTACAAACATAATAAGTATAAAAAGCGGCGAAATCTGAAAATTGACCCCGAAAAGAAAACTTAACAGCAGGACGATCAGACCGGCAAACATACCGCGCCCGCTTCCCGCCAGGACCTCACCCAAAACCACGGAAAAGGAGCTAATGGGCGCAATAATATATTCCTCGTAAGTTTTATAATAGATTCTGCTAATGTTTAAAGGGTTGGCAACCGCATTATAGCTTGTATTCATAGTGGTCATGGCAATGATTCCCGGTATAACAAATTGCATGTAACTGCCGCCTTCCACTTGGATGTTTCTGCCCAGTCCCCAGCCAAAAACAATTAAATATAAAAGCGGGTTGACCAAAGAAGAGGAAAAAATTTTCCAGAATCTTTTTTTAAAAATTCGCCATTGCTTCCAAAATACTGTATACCAGTCCATTCTATTCACCTACTTTACGTTTTGTCAGTTTTACAAAAACATCTTCCAGGTTCGCTTCACGAATTATTACTTTACCTTTTAAGTTGGCTGCATACTCAGCAGCTGCTTCGCGCCCACTAAAAAATTGGTACGTTACTTCACCATTACAAATCTGCTCAACTACAATTTTGCCTACTTGCATTTTTAATTCATCCGGGGTGCCCATCTTGACCAGTTTGCCTTGATCAATTAAAGCTACGCGGTGACAAAGCATTTCAGCTTCTTCTATATAATGGGTGGTTAAAAGCACCGTTAAATCCATTTCGTTCATTTTCCTAATTAAGTTCCAGATTTTATGGCGGCTGTGCGCATCTAATCCCACTGTAGGCTCGTCTAAAAAGAGAATTTTCGGTTCATGTAAAAGTGCCCGCGCCATCATTAACCTGCGTTTCATACCACCAGAAAGAATGCCGCAGGGATCATGGGCCCTGTCTGTCATTTCTATAAATTCCAGTAGTTCCTCAATACGCCCCAGTCTTTTTCCCTTTGGCATTTTATACAGCCTGCCGTGCAACTCTAAATTTTCCCAAACAGTCAATTCATTATCTACATTCATATGCTGCGGCACAACACCAATCTGTGCTTTTACCTGCGTCAATTCCCGTTTGACATCATAGCCGCTTATAATAATTTGACCGCTGCTGGGTAAAGCTAAGGTCGTTAACATACGTATTATAGTAGTTTTTCCTGCACCGTTGGGACCCAGCAGACCAAAGAGTTCCCCTTTTTTAATGGTTAAATCTACACTGTCCACTGCTGTCACTGTTTTAAATCTTTTAGTAACTCCTTTTAGTTCAATCATTCCGGCCCTCCTCTTAAAACTCAATTCCCCGCCTGCTTTTAACCCCGGATTTTATGGGATGTTTAACGGCTTTAATTTCTGAAACCAAATCAGCAGCTGCAATAATTTCTTCCGGCATCCCCCTGCCGGTTAAAACTAATTCCACTAAAGGCGGTTTTGTTTCAATTAAGTGCAGTGCTTGCTCTACACTAATCAACTCATAACGTAAAGCATTGCCAATTTCGTCCAGGATTACAAGATCATATTTTTCCTCTTGTAAAACGGATTTGGCAAAATCATAAGCCATGGTGGCATAAGCTTTGTGTTCAGCCTGGTGTTTTTGGTCTTTTAGAAAACATTCTCCGCAGGCATCACAGGTACGAAAGCCGCTACGGATTACCGATGAATGCGGACAGCCGCGGCCAAACTGGTAAAAATCAAGATAAGGTTTTAAACGTTGGGAAGTAAATAATTCGCCGCAATAACTGCTGCCTTTCATGAATTGAATGAAACAAACATTAAAGTCGTGGCCTACAGCGCGATAGGCCAGGCCTAAAGCTGCTGTGGTTTTCCCTTTGCCGTCTCCGGTGTATACTTGTACTAATCCCTGTGTTAATTTATCTCGCATTTTTACCTCTCCTCTACTTCGTAAACCGTTTTTCTTTTTCCACAATTTGAAACGCCGTTTTTCTTACGGCACAATCTTGCAGCGAAAAACAAGTGTCTTCATTATTAATAATAGCCCTGGCCGGGCATCCTCTGGAGCAAATTTTCCCATAACTGCAAGTTTCGCAAAGCGGAAAATAGTTATTAGGTAAAGGAATTCCTCTGCATTTTAAAGGTTCTGTAATTTGCCCCATCAGGTATGCTGGTCTGCCCGCCAAAGAACCACATGGGTAAACCTGTCCATTCGGTAATACTACAGCAGCTTTTCCTACGGCAGCCAAGCAGTAGCCATGTGCTGCAATTCCCCTCTCCAGTCTTTTCCTGGCAGATGCTATTTCACGGATCACAATGTGTCTGCCAGTCTTTTGATAAAAATATTTTGTGCGCTGATAGGCCTCGGTAAGATAGTGACTGATCTCGTCAGGGGAAGCTTCAGGGACAGCATTTTCTAAAGCATTCCCTGTTTTGCGCAAAAGATCTAGGCCAATACCTTTTACGTTACCTAAATAAAAAGCATAATCAACCAAGAGAGGCAAATAACCAATATTGTGGACACTAATTACACAAGTTAGATTCACATTGATTCCATACTCGGCTAAATATTTTATGCCGCGAATAACCTCACCAGTCTTACCTCTAAGTTGTTCATTCACCTCCGGCGGGCCATCAAGGCTAACCCCCACAGAAATATTCATTTCTTTTAATTCCTTGGCAATTCCAGGCGTTAAAAGCGTTCCGTTAGTCTGTAATGCCAACAAAACTTTTTTTCTCTGCTGCTTTGCATAAGCATAAATTCTTTTAACCAGATCAAAGTTTAAAAGCGGCTCGCCCCCGGCCAGCTGTATTCTGAAAGGGCCTTGTATACCGTCTATAACTGCTTTTGCCGTTGCAAAATCCATATATTGTTTTGCCTCACCGGCACAAGCATAACAATATTTGCACCTTAAATTACAATCTGTTGTCAGCCACAATACCATATAAGAAAGATTCAAATTGTCCCTGCATCCTCCCGTGTTATTATTGGAGAAAACTCCTCACTGCCGTTTCTATTTCCTGGACTTGCAGAGCCTCCAGTTTGTAATATTGGGCTTCCATAATTTCTGCCAGTTCTTTTGCCAGACCTAAAGTTATAAAGTCTTGTTCACTGTCTATCACTAAAGTGTTAATACCTTCGGCTCTGATTTTTCGCCCAATCTCCTTTGCCTCCTCCACCGGGTCGCCTCCGTTGAGGGAAACATTGGCACGTCCGTCCGTAACCAGGACCAATACAGGTACAGTATCCGGATCCTTTACTTTTCTGGCCTTTAAGATTTCATACCCTAAAGCCAAACCGGCCGGTAGCGGCGTTTTCCCACCCGTAGGGAGTTCCCTTAATTTTTTATTGGCCAGCTCCACACTGCGCGTAATACCAAGCAAGCTTTCTGCCCCTGTTTTTCTAAAAACCACCAGACCTGCAATGTCTCTTTTTTGATATGCATCATTAAGTAAAGACAAAATTGCTGTTTTTGTTGCTTTCATGCGCCGGTTTGCCCCCATGGAGCCACTGGCATCCACCACAAAAAGTAAAGTGTTACCAATCCGTTTTTCCCGTACTTTTTCCCGGTAATCTGACTTTTCAATCCGGACAAAACCGTCCTTGTTACGGCCGCGTCCGGCCATGGCGGCAGCACGCAAAGTAGCATCAAAAGCCAAATCTTTCAGCTTGCCCTGCGGCAACCTGTAGCGAATATATCTTCCCTGCCGGGAAGATGTTTTTGTGCGGCTTCTTTTGCCGCTACCCTTTCTCATTTTTCTCTCAAATGGTTTTGTCTGAATAGTGATAACCCGGAATATTTTTCCCGGATCTTCCACTAATTCCTCACTGCTTTCCGGCTGCTGCAGGCTTTCGTTAGCAGCAGTTTCATCTTGTCCTCGATGATCTCTTCCTTCATGCTGTTGTGCCGGTAAATCCTGTTCACTATCCTGGGGGGTTTGCTCCAGGTCCGGTCGCTCCCGGCTTTCTTCATTTTCAGGCGGTTGCTGCATTTGCTGAGGTGGTGTCTTCTCCTCTGTTTCCTGTGTTTCTTGTTCCTGAATTTCGTAGGGGGGTACCTGCCGTATCCTATGCGGCAAAGCCAGTTCAGCAGCTTCCTTAAGATCATCCAGTGAAATATACGTCCTTTCAGCAAAAGCTGCCATGGTACGTGCCGTTTCCACAAGGACAATATCAGCCCTGTGCCCCTGGCAGAACGCCTGACGCGCAAGATCAGCCGCCATTTTCATGATGTTGTCTGTTATTTCTACCTGGGAGAAAAATTTTCGCGCACCCAAAATCTTTGCAGCAATCTCTGCATCCTGCTCTTTATACGTTTTAATAAATTCATCGGGGGAACGTTCATAGGCTAAACGGCGGGCAATAATTTCTTTTCTGTCATCAAGGTCGGCTTCTCCCGTGACTTCAACAAATAGACCAAAGCGATCCAAAAATTGTGGACTGAGCATCCCTTCCTCCGGGTTCATGGAACCTACCAGTACAAATGAGGACCGGTGTTCATGTGAGATGCCTTCTCTTTCCACAATATTTACTCCGGATTGCGCCACATCAAGGAGACTGTTAACAATATGCTCACTTAACAGATTCACTTCATCCACATAAAGGATATTTCCGTCAGCTTCCGCCAAGAGACCCGGTTCAAAAGATTTAATTCCGGAAGCAATGGCTTTTTCAACGTCTATGGTACCCAGCAAGCGATCTTCCGTCACATTTAATGGCAGCTCCACAACTTCCATGTCGGGCAAAAGTTTGGCCAGTCCCCTGACCAAAGTTGATTTAGCCGTACCTTTTTGTCCGCTGATCAACACCCCGCCGATTCTAGGATTTACGGCATTGAGTAATAATGCCCTTTTTATTTTTTCCTGTCCAACCACCGCTGTAAATGGGAATGTGTATTCCCGGGTCACGCAATCATGCCTCCTTCTTCCCGCACAATTTCCTCAATTTTAGTAAACTCCAGGGTTTCATCTTCAAAAGGTTTTCTCCTCATGCGGTGCGGCAAAGCAAGTTTTGCCGCCTCCAAAAGATTTGCCGACTTAACTTCTTCCTGTCCATTAAAAGCCGCAATAGTGATGGCTGTTTTAATGACGGTAATATCCGCCCGGTGTCCGTCTACTTCCAGCTCTATGGCTATTTTTGCCGCCAATTCAAGCATTTTGTCACTGCTTTTAACTTGATGGAGATTGTCACGTGCCTTTAAAATCCGCCGGGCAAGTTCTTGCTGCTCTTCCCGAAAGGAAACGGCAAAAGCGTCCGGATCATTTTCATAGGTCAGTCTTCGTTTAATTACTTCCACCCTATTTTCCGTCCCCATTTCCCCACGCACATCTACAGCCAAACCGAAACGGTCCAAGAGCTGTGGCCGCAGATCCCCTTCTTCAGGGTTCATGGTCCCCACCAGAATAAACCTGGCCGGGTGAGAATACGATACACCTTCCCGCTCAACGGTGTTTATGCCCATGGCAGCCGCGTCAAGCAATACGTCCACCACATGATCATCAAGTAAATTAACTTCATCCACATAGAGAATATTGCGGTTTGCTTTTGCCAAAATACCGGGCTCGAATTTTTTTTCCCCTTTTTTCAGCGCATGTTCTATATCTAATGTACCAACAACACGGTCTTCCGTGGCACTTACCGGTAAATCAATCACCCTCATTTTCTTGAATACATACGGTAATTTTTCACCTGCTTTTATTTTTTGTCGGCAGGAAGCACACATGCTGCTAATGTCATCGGGATCACAGCCAAAAGGACAGTCTGCCACCATTTTCATTTCCGGCAACAAATCAGCCAGGGCACGCACCGCTGTGGATTTAGCCGTTCCTTTCTCTCCTCTGATTAGTGCTCCCCCCAAGGCAGGATTAATAACGTTTAAAATCAAAGCTTTCTTCATTTGTTCCTGGCCTACGATGGCACAAAATGGATAAATATTTTTTTTGCTGCTCATCTTGCTCTCTCCTCGTACAAAAAAGTTAATTTTCTGCCAACAGCTCATCCACAAAATGTAATTTTGCTTTCCAGTCTTCGATCTGTTCCTGATTAATAATTTCAATGGTTCCGGCCTGGATTTCTCCTTTGGACTCGCTTAATCTTTCTTCCATATCCCCCTCCAGCAATAAGTAACTTTGTTTCAATTTTTTTAAAATCCCCGGGTCTGCCTGCCATTTGCCACGTTTCTCCAGTTCAAGAAAACGTCTGGCGATTTCTTCAACAGCATAGTGGTTTTGCGCCAGAAACCAGGTGCGCATCTTTTCGTTGTTGACATAAAGCTCCACTAGTTGGTTAATGCTATCATCGGAAAACACTTCATTCACGCACTGCCAGGCAAAAACCCCCTGCAACCGGTGCATTAATTCCGCCGCACCCTTGTAACCTTTGCTTTTCATCTCTGCCTGAAAAAGTGGGTTAAAAAGCGTTTCTTCAAGTGTTTCTTCCAGTTTTTCCGCAGCACCGGTGACTCTTATTTCTTCAGGAGTTTCCCGGGATCCGTAATATTGTTTAATTTCTTTTTTTGCCAACAAGTTTCTGATCAATTTAAATCCGCCCTGCACAGTGGCGCCGAAATCACAGCCAACTGCATCATAACGTTTAGAACTGCTTACATCATAACTGGCTTGAGCTGTTTTCACGTTTTCCACAAATTCCTGTTCCAGACGTTTGCCGTCTAGATCTTTGCCGTAAGCATAGGCGGAAAAATAGATAAATGTTTTTACCAGATCCATTTCATCCTGCCAGGCACTGGCTTTAAGCGCCAAATCCACACCAGAACCGTATGTGCCGGGCCGATCGCCAAAAATGCGGGCCGTTGCCCGACGCCTGAGGTTGTCCTGCTTGCTTGCCCCCAGCAAGTTTTGTATGCTCAAAGTATGTTTTTTGATATAGTTTTGTTCCGGCGGTTCATCCAGGGCAGCTACCAGGCAGACTGCCTGATCTAAAAGTTCTAAGACATTAGGATAAGTATCCCGCAAAACACCGGAAACGCGCACAATAATATCAATGCGGGGACGTCCCAGCTCCTCCAGCGGGATTACTTCCAAGTCAATTACTTTGCCGCCGGCATCCCAAACAGGTTTCACGCCTATTAAATAAAGACATTGCGCCACCTGCTCCCCTTTTTTCTGCGTTATATCCAAGGAAATCATATTCATGGCGATTTTTTCCGGATTGCTGCCCGACTCATCCTGATAGCACTGCAGCAACTTTTCCGCCAGCTCACGTCCAACCTTCCAGGCAGCAGGGGTAGGAATTTTCTCAATATCCAGCAGATAAAAATTGCGCCCGGTAGGAATGATATTTCTCCCGTTATCATCAGGCATCCCTGACGGACCTGCAGGAATAAATTTTCCTGCCAAAGCTTCCAGCAGACTTTCCCTTTCTCTGGGAACTTCCTGTAATTTGCCGTACATTTCCCGGATGTCTTGCGCCAAATCTGTAAAGCATTCCAGCATAGCCGGTTGAGGCAGAGCGTGTTTTTGCACGATAAAACTGCCGGTATGTCTGCTTGTCAAAACCTCTGTAATAAAGCTTTCCAAAAAGCGGTGCAGCTCATAATCATCCTGCCAAAGCTGCCGCAGCTTCTCCATGACCACCAGATCTGACTTTAAAACTTCCATAATATATTGGCAGGCCCTGGCAAAGCCCGGTGCCTGTCCATAGACATGATCTTCGCCGTTTTGGGGGCGGCAGAAGGCATGAATCAGTCTGGCTTTAAGCACTTTTAAACCTTGGGAGAAAGATTTTTCCGCAGTAACAATTTCTTCTGCCCCCGGCAAAGCAGCAATAAGTTCTTTTATCTCGGTTGCCAAGAATTCACTTTGTTTACTGTTTGTGCTTTTTGCTTCCGTAAATTCACCGATTAAACTGATTAGTTTCTTAGCTTTATGATTGTCTGTTCCGTAAATGGGCGGCAGATGATCCAAAATAACGGCATAAGTTCTACGTTTTGCCAAAATTCCTTCCGTGCCGATGCCAGCATTATAGAGGTAAAGATTTGGCAAAGTCCCCTGCACTAGATCAGGATAACAGGTGGCGGACATGGCATTTGCCTTGCCCGGCAAAAACTCCACGCTGCCATGTGTTCCCACATGGAGCAGGGCATGGGCTTTAAAGATGTTTCGCAAATAATGAAAAGTTGCCAGATACTGGTGTGGCGGCGGACAAGTAGGGTCCTGCAGGATTTTGCATACTTCTCCGGTACATTTGGCGCCATAACAGCCACGTTTAGGTTCTACCAGAATCAGGATATTGCCAAAACGTAGACCTGTAATGACAAAGTGATTGTGAAAGACCATTCCTTCGCCCGGGGGCGGGCCCCAGAAAGCTTCCATTTCTTGACGCGTGCCCACATCCAGTTCCTGGAAGTATTGCAAATAACCGTCTTTACCCTTCAGCGGCAACCGGTATAGACAGCCACCGGCAGCAACTATATCCTCTACTGCCGTCCAGCGGAAGTCACTGAAGGCTTTTCTTTCCATAATCAAATTCAACAATTCCTCACCGTCAGCCGGGACTTCCCCCACCTGCCAGCCATTTTTTTGCAACATTTTTAAGATCTCCACCGTACTTTGCAAAGCATCAAGCCCCACAGCCATCCCTACGGTGGCTTCCACTCCGGAACAAGGAGCGTTGTGCAGCATAATTGCCAACCTTTTTTCTGACGGCAAGGCCAGTCTTAATTCCATCCATTTCTGCACTCTTAAGGCAAACCTTTTTACCCGTTCCGGTATCGGTAAATTTTTGCCGTTTTTATCTTTACAACCTACTAAAATCGGCTCAATCATGCCCTGCATTTCCGGTACCGTGTACAGCCACGGTATTTCCATCATTAAGCCCCGGGGATCTCTCTGCCATTCTCCTTCAGTTTTGGTAAAACTGACAAGGGGACGGAAAACAGGAATATTTAACTGTTGTAAATGCTTTTCTGCCTGGCGAAAGACGTTATTCGCCAGGCCTTTTGCCGTAAATAAAAACATTTGTAAATTTATAAGAGCGTCAATTTGCCTTTTCCCGGCAAGACTAAAATAACTTTTTATCATATCCGGAAAATCCTTGGTTTTCAGCTCCGGATTGCTGGAACCGTAAGTAAAAACAGGAATTAGATTAAATCCTAAAATTTCCAGCTCGGCAATAATGGCTGTCTCCACCGCCAGATCCCTGCTGACCCAATTGCTGCGATGAGTTAATAATCCCAGCCAGATCCCTTCTTGGCAGTTTTTATATTTACTGTACCACTGCAGGTAGCTTGTCAGGGAAGAGAAAACTTCTGTTGTGGCCGGATGAAAGATACCTTCCAGAGCAATAACTTCAGGTTCTTCTGCCCCTGTATCAAGCTTATAAAGAGATTGAATAAGATAGCGCAAAGCGTGTGTTAAATTTCCTGTGCCGCCGTAAAGAAAATAGCGGTTAACCATTTTAATGATCTCAGCAGAAGCATTATAAATACCGTTTTGCACCAATTCCCCACCCACGGGAACAAGCGGTTTCTCCCCTGCTGCCCGGAAAATCTTCCGGCTGTATTCTTCTCCGGGGGTATGCCACACCTGGTCACTGAGAAGAATTACATCAGCTTCCTCCCTGATAAAACTGACTATTTTTTCTTGCTCCCGCATGTCAGACAAAAGTGAAGTAGGGAAAGTGTATAAATTGAGAAATTTCAGCTCTTTAGCCACTGCGGAAAAATTAGCTTCTTCCGAATCAAACCCCAGAGCGGCAATTTTAAAGCTCTGGCTTAAGCTCATTGATCTCCCCCCCTGCTTAAACATATTCTTCCACACTGCCTTCGGTTTGTAGATAAATTCTTTTTAGTTCTTGCAGGTCCTCTGCCTTGGCATTCCACATCTTGCGTTTTTCCGCTTCCAGTAATCTTTCTACAATACTGTGGAGTGCCCAGGGGTTTTGTTCTTCAAGCCAGCGGCGGTTTTCTTCGTTTTTTACATAATAGTCGGCAATCCGATCATACATCCAATCTTCAATCACATCAGCCGTAGCGTCCCAGCCAAAAACCCGGTCAACTACGCCAGAAACTTCCTGTGCTCCCTTATAGCCGTGCTTTTTCAGGCCTTCAAACCATTTAGGGTTAAGAATCCGTGCCCTCATCACCCTGGCAGTTTCCTGACGCACATCACGTATTTCCGTCCGCTCCGGATCCGAGCTGTCGCCACAGTAGGAACGCGGTTTCCTCCCGCTATGTGTCCTTACTGCTGCAATCAACCCGCCATGATAATTGTAGAAATCATCATCATCATAGATATCTACTTCCATGGATGACTCATTCTTGATGGTAACTTCTGTTTGCGCCAGTCTGCGGACAAAAACTTCCTGTTTAGCTTCCCCATGGATTTTGCGCCCGTAGGCATAACCGCTCCATTGGGTATAAATCCTGCCCAGATCCTCCACATCATCCCATTTTTTGCTGTTGATTAAAATATCCACCCCTGCGCCGTAAGTGCCGGGAGGGCAGCCAAAAATCCGTAAAGAAGCTTGCTCCTGGGCCTCCACCAGGGGGATGCCCCGGCTGAGCAGGCCCTCAACTTCTTCCAGGATGTGTTTGCGTACAAAATTAACGGAATAATCCTCCTCCTGTGCCGCCGCCAAAGCAATGGCATCTTCCACAAAGCCAATGAGGTTGGGAAATGTATCCCGGAAAAGACCGCTGATGCGCAAGGTAACGTCGATGCGTGGCCGGCCCAGTTCTTCAGGAGGAATTACTTCCAGGCCGATAACCCTGTCCGTGTTGCCTAACCATTTTGGTTTGATGCCTAAAAGATATAAAATTTCCGCCACATCATCGCCGCATGTTTTCATGGTTTCCCCGGCATAGATAATAATGGCCACATTTTCCGGATACTTGCCTTCCTCATCCAAATAACGTTTTAATAAATCATCACCCAGACGTTTACCTACTTCCCAGGCTGCTCTGGTGGGTACGGCTGCCGGATCAATGGTATAGAAATTCCTGCCCGTAGGTAAAATTCTCGCCTGCCCCCTGGTGGGACAACCAGAAGGCCCGGGAGGGACAAATTCCCCGTTCACCCCGTTAATTAAGTTATGAATTTCATCAACGGTGGAATTGAGCCTGGGTAGCAAATCGGTACAAACAAAACGGAGACATGTCGTTAGTTTTGCCACGCCTTCTGCAGCAGGCTCTATTTGCTGCTGTTGCAAAAACTCATTAACAACCCGGTCTATTGCCGTTTCGCTGTAGGCTTGAGCGGCTAAAGCAGCAAACAGTTTTCTACCATCCAGATTAATCTCTTCTAGAACCATTAAGTTTGTTTTTCCCGGTTCAGAGAATGCTGTAGGTTCAGCCAATAATTGCTCATAATCAAGCCCTTTACAGGCGGCTATAGCCTCGGGAAGTGAAGGGATATCACCATTGCGCAGGCGGACAAGTGCCCGCAGCATATTTTTTAAACGCTCTCCTGCCGGAGCTTCCCCAAACAAATGCAGTCCGTCTTTAATCAAAGAAGACTTAATTTTTTCCATCCAAGCATGCATATTTTGCAAAAATCCGTCAAAATCTGCCATGGCGGCTTCCTTTGTTACATTAAGATCATTATGCAGCTCCAGCTTTTTCGCCAACTCCCAGATTTGTTCCTGCAAGTAGGGCAATTTCCCCACATCACCTTTTTGGGCGTGAAAATATTCTTTAATTAAGGCGTCCATATCAGCCAGTTCACCATATGTATCACTTTCCTGCAGGGAAGGAATCAGATGGCTGATTAGTACCCCGTAAGATCTGCGTTTAACCTGCACACCTTCACCGGGTACATTGATGATATAGGGATATAAATGGGGCAGGTCATCTATAGCCAGATCGGGGTAGCAATCCTTGGATAAGCCAATCTCCTTACCCGGCAGCCATTCCAGGGTGCCGTGTGTGCCTACGTGGATAATAACATGGGCACCAAAATCATGTTTAATCCAGCGATAAAAACCTAGGTACTGGTGCGGACAGACAAGATCGGTACTGTGATAACATTCTTCAGCTTTCTCTTCAAAAGCACGGGGAGGCTGCAGACCAATAAAAATATGACCGTTAATGATACCGGGAATGACCATTTTGCCTTCACTGACCATAAAATCTCCCGGTGGCTCGCCCCAGTCGGACACCAATTCCTGCTGCACTTTCTCCCCAAACCGGTCAAACCAGGCTTTGTACCTTTCTCCTGCCACTGCGGCAGCACACTTTTCCAGCATTCTTTCCGGAGACATCCAGCGTGCATCATTGGTTACACCGACAATAATACGTTCAATAATTTCAGTGCCGTTTTTAAAATCATAGTCTGTCTTGATGCCTATTTTCTGCAAAGCTTTTACCATGGTATCAACTGCAGCCGGCGAATCAAGACCGTAAGCGCAGCCGATCATATCATTGCGCGGTGGCATGTTATGAAAAATAATGGCTACCTTTTTCTCCTGGTTGGGAATTTGTCTGAGTTTTGCCCAGTTAACGGCCAGGCGGCAAACTTTTTCCGCCCGTTCTTCAATGGGCAAAAAGACACGCTTTTCACCGATTTCATCTTTTATCAGCTCGCTGTAGGCAATGGGTACACTAATAATCTGCCCGTCAAATTCTGGGTGATAAACATTACTACTCAATGACATCATGTCAATGCCCTGCAAAGACTTTTCCCATTGCTCTAAAGTAAAGTAAGTGGTCATGGCTTGTATAACTGGCACACCAAGCTGATTTAAAATACTTTCTGTTATCATTTTTGTACCGTCACCCGGGTTAGCTAAAACACTGACGGAAAAGGCTGTTGTATTAATTACCGCATTCACAAGCGGCCGGCCCTGCCGTTTTAAATAATGTTGTATGACCCATTTAATGCCTTTACTGCCCAGGGCTTTGTTTTTAGTAATATCCGTATAAATTGCCAGCGGCACTGCTCCCAGTTTGCGTACATGCTTAATTAAACAATCAATATGCTTTGTGTTTTTTTCCTGAATCAGTTTTGTATGAAACAATATAGCCACCACAGGCTGCTTGGCAGCTTCAATTTTTCGCAAATACTCTTCTTCATCCTTTAACACTCCGACAGGATCATAGATGCCTTCCCATTGCAGCTTTTGGGGCTTTTCTACCAGATAATCACCTTGCCCAAAACGGTTCGCCAGCCACAAAATTACTTGCGCCAGATTGTGACACCCGCCCATGCCATAGTACTGTGAAATGACGGCATACTCATTGACTGTGAGACCGGATTGTGCCAACAGCTCCTCTGCTTCGTCCTCCATGCCGGATTTAATATAAATTTTTGTTTCTCCCCGATCCTGAAAAAAGTCGGCAAAACGCCTAAAGAAGCTTAAGCCGCCATGGATGACAAGAAAGATAAAGTTTGCCTCCCGGGCAAGTTTTACAGCTTCGGCAAAAGCTTTTTCTTCTTCATCCAGGACAGAAGTCTGGAAATATGAAACCTGAAAGTGGCCGGGAAATTTTTCTGCTAAATGCTTTACAGCCTCTTTAAAGTTATAGGCGGAATCATGTTCGCCGTAAAGGTATAAAATTTTAAACAATCTCAGCACCTCCATCTACACTGTTTGCTGAATCGTCTGTTTGCTTTACGGCCGCCAGCAGTACGGCGGCGAAATTATCCAATAACCTTGTTTGAAAAGTTGCGGGATCATGATCTGTAAAATTTGTTTCTAAAGTTTTTACCTGTGCTATTTTTTTAATTTCCTGCAGTATGGAAAGTGCCGTTGCGGCGATTTCTTCTTCCTCCAACAATCCCCAGGCATATTGATCAAGTAAATGTACATATAACGAAGTATAACTGACTAAAAGAGGATGTTTATCCAACAGTTCCAAGTTGTGAATAAAGGCAGGTTTACTTATTTTTGCCTCCTGTGCCAGCAGTACATATTTTTTCCATAAACTTTCGGGTGTGATACCGTAGCGTTCAATGCGCTCAATCACACTGCACTGGCGCTGCGGGCTTAAACCTGTTTGTTTGTATAGTGCTTCTTTTACCGCCGCTTTTACTGCTTTGCCAATTAGCTCACCCAGTTTACTGTGCTTGCCTGCATAGGTTAGTTGATAGGGAGAGTCGGCATTGCAAACCAAGATGGTGCCGTCAGTGCCGCTGCCGGTGGCCAGCCCGGAAGAATAACGACTGGGGGCCATTAATTCCTGTAGAGCGGCCGTTTTTGCTTCTGTACAAGTAACCAGCGCTCTGGTTAAGGCACCCGGCGTTAAATCCACATTAACAGTCATGATAATATTTATGGTGCCTAAAAGTTCTTTATCATCATGTTTTTCCTTCAGTTCATCATATGAAGCCGGATCGCCTACCCGGCCACCATTGACTTCCACCCCGCCTGTTACCAGTGCAGTAACACTTAACTTATCATGTCTTTCACTGATAATGGACACGTTATCCATGGAGGCAGCCGTACTGATGCCGGCTGTTGTGGCCGGCTCCAGCCCCAACTCCGCAGCTATCATTTCCATGTGTTCCGCATAGGTAGGAGCTTTTATTTTTGCTGCCATGCCAGCACCCGGATTACAATCATGATTAAAAACAGCAGTTAATCCTTCCTGATAACCACCGTTATATGGGGAAGTACTTAAAACTCTTCTTTTTCCCTTAAACAACATTACTAAACTTTTTTGGTAACGATGAACCTCATCTCCCAAATCAGTTCTCAAAAGCATCACCAGGGCTCCCTCCTGCCTTTAGAGTTGTGCAATTCATGTGCGACTTTCGCTACTAAATCGCGGCTGTTTTCACAGAAAACAATTTTTTCAGTGTTTATTTTCTGGCGGTACTCATAAAGTTGCGAGCACCATTCCTTTTGTTTGCGCAGGGTAAAAAGAGTTTTTCCCTGTTTTAAAGCGTGCAAAAGCAAGGCAAAATTTTGCTTGTTTAAAGAACCAACGGGAAAACCGGAATCAATAACAAAACCGGCTTTTTCTACATACTTTTTTGTTTGAGAATAAGCTTCAGAGCTAATTTTTTCAAAAGGTTTTTCTCTACTGATAAGTGCGCCTGTAGCAGAAGCCACATGGTAGTCAATATCATTTTCATGGATGACACCGGTGCTGACACCGAAACCTTGTTTGGACAACAGGCGATAAATATGTGTGGCCGTGCCGCCCCCGCCAATGACACAAATCCCATGGTTTGTACTATTGCTGCAAAATTCAACTGAACCGAGCAAATTACTATAATGGGCGGTATTAAGTTCAAAAAGTTCTGCAATGGTACTGTCATCAATAACTTCCTCCGGTGGACCATATGCCAGAATTCTATTATCTTTAATTAAAACGGCAATTTCACAGCTACGCATGGCCAGATCAATTTCATGCAATGAGAGGATCACAGTTATTCCTTTTTCCTTGGTCATTTTATTTAAAATCCCCATCACTTCCACCTGATGGCGTATATCCAAGTGTGTTGTGGGCTCGTCAAGCACAATTAACTCCGGCTCCTGTGCCAGGGCACGAGCCAGCATGATCTTTTGTTTCTGTCCGTCACTCATTTCCGCAAACAACTTATCTGCCAAATCCTCGGCATTTACCAGGCGTAGTGCATCCAATGTCTTGTTTACATCTTTATCTGTTAATTTGCCTAAAAAGCCTGTATGAGGATGCCTGCCCAAAGAAACAACTCCAAAACCTGTCATGAGGCCGGGTGAAAAACGCTCTGTTAAAACCACAGCCATTTTTTTCGCCAAAGCCGATGTTTTAATGTGCGAAAGATTCTTCTTTGTTAAATAGACAGTGCCTCTCAACGGTGCCAGAAAACCGCAGAGAGATTTTAGAATAGTTGATTTTCCGGAACCGTTAGGTCCCAGTAAGCAAATCATTTGCCCTTTGAGGACATCTAAATTGATATGATCAACCACCGTTTTTTTTCCGTAACCAACCGCCAAGTCGCGTGTTTGCAGCATCATTGCATATCAGTCCTCCTTTTGAGGAGCATAAAAACGATGATGGGAGCCCCAAAGATTGAAGTAATGGCACTGATGGGCAGTTCTATGGGGCTAATGAGCATCCTAGCCGCCAAATCACAAAGTGATGTAATTACAGCACCGCCAAGTATAGTGCCGGGTATTAAAATCCGGTTATCAGCAGTCTGGAACAGAATGCGGCAAATATGGGGAATGGCCATACCAATAAAAGATACAGGACCGGTAAAAGCTGTGACAATGGCAGCAAGCACGCTTGCCAATGCTACTACGACAAAACGAAAAAGTTTAATATTGACTCCCATGCTTTTGGCATATTCCTCACCCATTAAAAAAGCATTCAAAGGTTTACAGATAAGAAAAGTCGCCGCCAAAAAGGGGATAATTACTGCCGCCACAATTGCCACCTGATCCCATGTATAGTTGGAAAAACTACCCATGGACCAGATGACAAAACCATGTACCCGATCCCTGTCCGCCAAAGCTGTGAGAATACTGGTGACGGCACTGCAGCTGTAACCAACCATCAAACCGATTACCAGTAAAGTAACAATACTGCGCACTTTCAGCGACAACAAAAGCACTATACACATTACTAGAATAGCTCCTGCCAGGGCGGAGACAATGATCAGGTAGGGTGAAATTGATTCCATGCCGAAAGAAAAGCCGGCAAGGATGACCAGCCCCACCATTAAAGTGGCACCGGATGATATACCTAACACAAACGGTTCCACAATGGGATTGCGGAAAAATACCTGCAGCAAAAGACCTGCCACGGCCAGGGCGGCACCGCCTAAAAGTGCCGCCAGGGTCCGGGGCAGCCTGATTTTCCAAATGACTGAATTATGAACAACATTCTCCGACTGCCCCTTTAAAACTGCAATAATTTCCTGCACATCTATTTTGATGGACCCCCAACTGATGTTAATAATTAAAGCTATGCCTAATAGACAGATAAAAAGCAGCATAATACCCCGCACACGCGCCGACCTGATTTTCTCCAGCTCCATTTTATTCCTCCTATTTTACCGGAACTAAAAGATTCTTTTTACTCTCTGGGTAGCCACAGATAGTGTCTGACTTGGTGATCAGGATAAAATTCAGGATAGAAAATGGCCGCCAAATCTTCAATTTGTTCATGTGTTTTATCAAGTGCTTGGTAGTACCAAGGCTGGAAAGCCCAGGCATTTCCTTGCACAATGGGGTTTATTTCCGCCAAGGCCGGGGCCAGTTCAATAATTGCTGGAATATTCGTGATCCAGGGAAGCCCCATGGAGTCATAAATGAAAATATCAGCATCCACCGCCCCGGCAAAAAAAGCTTCCACAGTCAGTTGGGCACTGCCCACCTGGTCCGGTTCAAGATCTTTAAAAGCATAATCTCCTCCGGCCATGGCAATTTGTTTTGCCACGTATGATCCGCCTTTTGGGGTAAAGACAGTACCTTCGTAAATTAGACACCAGGCGATTTTTGGCTGTTTAGCACCCGCCACTTTTTTGCTCACCGCATTAATGGTGGCTTCCACTTCAGTAAAGAAGGAATTGGCTTTTTCTTCAACATTAAATATGGCCGCTAAAAACTTTACCCACTCCAACCTGGCCAAAGGATCATTTTCAGTGTAATCATTAATCACCACATAAGAGATGTCTAATTCTTCAAATTTGGCGATATGGGCAAATTGGCCGCCGGCACCGGTGTAAACCATAACCAAATCGGGATTTAACGCTTGTACCAATTCATAATCCGGTTCACCCATGCTTCCCCCGCCCACAAACATAACTTCACCGTTTCCCAAACCGTCTTTAATTTCATCAATAAACCAATCTTCCTGCGGTGTAGTTACGCCTTTTACTCTATCCAAAAGGTCAAGAGGCCGCATGAGCGAAACAAAGGTAGACGAACAAGCAACAATATTTTTTACGGGCAGCTTAAGTATTTCATCTGCTTCCGCACCCTCCGGCACCTTTGCTCCTTCGGGCACCACCAGGATGGTTCTGCCCTCTCCGTCAACAAGCTTTTTCACTCCACCTTCCAGGTACTCCACGGAAAAGTCTGCACCGTATTCTACTTTAACCTGTGCAGTTACAATTTCTGCCGGTTTGTTTTGCTCCTGTGCCTCATTAAAATTATTGTCAGCATCTATTTCCGCTACTTGTTGTCCACACCCCACAGTTAAAATGCAAATAAGTATCATGGCAATTAATTTGGCAATTTCTTTCTTCAATTTATTCCCCTCCCATTACCGGATTTTTGCTTTGTCGTGCACAGCCGGCCGCAACTGCCAGCAAATTAACTTTGTCTTTATGCCCTGCTCGTAAATTTTTTTATCTTTATTCCCTAGGCAGATGCACATAATGTCTTATTTGGTGGTCAGGAAGTAAATCAGGATAAAAAATTGCGACTAAATCCTCAATTTGTTCATGTGTTTTATCAAGTGCTTCATAATACCAAGGTTGGAAGGCCCACACATTTCCCTCTTTAATCACCTGCAATTCTTCCATAACAGGTGCTAATTCTACAATCGAGTCAACTGTTGGTACCCAAAGGGGGTTTGAAGAGTAGATAAAAACATCAGCATTCACAGCTTCAGCATAAAAAGCTTCCGGTGTTATTTGAACACTACCTGTTTTAACGTCACCTATATCTGTAAAAACATAATCCCCTCCGGCCATGGCAATTTGTTTTGCCACATACGACACACTGCTGGGAATGTAAACTGTTCCGCCAGATACCATACCCCAGGCAACTTTTGGCTTTTCTGCTCCGGCCACTTTATGGGCAAGTGCGTCAATTGTAGCCTCTACTTCTGCAAAATATATGTTTGCTTTTTCTTCTTCGTTAAATAAAGCAGCTAAAAACTTTATCCATTCCAACCTGCCCAGTGGATCTTCTTCTGTATAGTCATTAATCACTACATAGGGAATACCCAATTCTTCAAATTTAGCAATTTGACCATACTGACCGAAAGAACCGGTATAAACCATGGCTAAATCCGGATTTAACGCCTGCACCAATTCATAGTCCGGTTCACCCATGCTATCTCCGCCGACAAAAACAATCTCACCGGATTCTATGCCTTTTTTAATCTCATCCATATACCAGTTATCCTTATCTTGAGTAACACCCTTAATGCGATCAAAAACATCTAGAGGCCTCATTAGCGAGACAAATGTGATTGAACAAACTAAAACATTTTCCAACGGCAGCTTAAGTATTTCATCGGCTTCCGCACCCTCCGGCACATTTGCTCCTTCGGGCACCACCAGGATGGTTCTACCCTCTCCGTCAACAAGCTTTTTCACACCACCGTCCAGGTATTCCACGGAAAAGCCTGCACCGTATTCTACTTTAACCTTTGCAGTTACAGTTTCTGGCGGTTCCCTTTGTTCTACCGGATCATTAAAATTTTTCTCCTCACCGTTTTCTGCCGCTTGTTTTGCACATCCTACCGTAAATAAACAAATAACCACCATCAAGAGCGAAATTAATTTTTTCAATGATTTTTCCATAGCTCTCTCCTCCTTTTACCGCTAAATTTTGTTTTGTTTAAAGTAATTTGTTGTTTTCGAAGGTAAATCAGGCCAAATTCACCTTTTTTCTGCCCTAACCTGCAAAAAGAAAAGGCATTAAAAGAATATCGTTTTTTGTTTAAACGACATTGCTTCAGTGCCTCTGGTTGTCCAGTCAGCCCAAATTAATATTTTCGCGCTATAATTTAATTGATTTTTTTAGTTCCTCAACCCTGATCGGCCTGGAATTTTGCACAATAATTTTTATTTCCCCGAAAGCTATTAATCTAATTAAATCAAGGAGATTTTTCTCTTGCTCATTGACTGAAATTTTATACTCTCTCACCTCAATCCCTCCGCCATACTATTTAAAAACCCTTGCTACCAAAAGAACCTTGTGCTGCAGATTTAGGCGTTTTGTAATACTCTAACCTGGTTTTCTAATGCCTGACGAAATGTGCTTAAGCCGACATTATTTACATAACAAACATTCTTATATTGCTTTAAATTATCATGAGCTACATGTTTGCCATAAGCTGTAACATGAACAATTATGTCAGCTTTTCTTGCTTCAGTGGCTGTTTTTTGCGGTTCTTCCGCGCCGTCAACAAATAAAAACGATCCACCGTAGTCTTCCACTATTTCTCTGTAGCCGTCCCTATGACTTGTATCTCCCACCACTAAAACTTTCCTGTTATATAATAAAACTCTTTTTTTTAGCATGGAGTTTTTCTGTTGGAGCAGTTGCAGCTTTTTTAGCAGTTCTGAATTTCTTTTTTTATAGCGGTTTAATTCTTGCTGCATCCTGACAATTTCTTTGCTGTATCTTTTCCTTTCTGCAATTAATTTGTTTTCTGCCAGCGAGATTTCATCAATGGCTTGCAAAGCAGCTTTTTCCACATTATCGACATATTTCATATATGCAGACCGTACATTACCTTCACCAGCCACATGCATTAATTTATTTCTGCCTAAATTATTCTGATCGTATAAAAAACAGCCTGTTTTCAAAACTAAACTTTCTAATTGTGCTTTTAAGATTTCTTTTTTGCCCAGTTTATTCACTATTTCCAGGAACAGCTTCAAAGCGGCCGTATTGGCAATGATCTCTTGAGAGTATTTTTGTTTCAATTCTTCGTCATGCAGGGCAATATGAAGCACAGAATATACAAATAATAACTGGCTCGGTGTTTTTTTGCTGAGATGTTCTTCATTGAAAAATTCTAAAACAAATTCTTTCCCTTGCTCTACAAAAAACATGATTACTGTATGTTTAACTAATTCTGCTGTTTTTTTGCCCTTACCCTGAAAAAGTGCGATGCTTTCCGGCTTTATAGCTTTTTTATAAAATCTTTTCGCCAGTTTTTCCAGGATCCATTGCCGTGCTTTTTTACAACCCTCTCTAAAAGCCTTATTTTTTTCTCCGGAATGGTGATAAGACACTCAAGTATATTTAGTGATGAATTTACAGGCATGCTTTGTAAAATGGAGGCGAAGGCGGAAAATGACAGGATATCCGTCAGGGAAATATTTTCCCCCTCACAACACTCTAAAACTAACATTACAGTTTTGTCCAACTCTAACATACATACCCCTCCAGAACTTTTGTTAGAGCCTTATTTTCACTGCTAAAAAAAAACCTTGACATTCCGATGAAAGTCAAGGGTAGTACAATACTTTTTAAAAGAAAAAAGTATACTGCTGGCTGACAACCTTTCAACGGAAGGCATCAGATACTGACACTCAGGCAGGTCTCCTGACTCGTGGATCAATGCTGACACTTTCGCCTTCCCATCCGGTACCAAAACGGTACCAAACAGTGGCATTCTGAAAGCCGCTCCCCACTCACAGTGGCCGGACCGTCCGGGATTCTCACCCGGTTCCCTTTTATTCCCGTGTACACAGGAATACCCAAGTGCGTTCATTATTCAATTATTTGTCTTCCATTATACCTGATTATGCACTTTTTAGCAATAGCCCTTTTTGACAGAGACCGTGTCAACTTTTTGTAGGACATTTTTTTCGTCCTTTTGGATATTCTTTTGG
>ERZ773359.2291-NODE-2291-length-24414-cov-122.802742_pt1 | contig 24414 bp, 20 predicted proteins | sample MGYA00374955_ERZ773359 | MGnify/ENA primary metagenome ERZ773359 (study PRJEB29098, sample SAMN04486028) | biogas fermenter metagenome | study: EMG produced TPA metagenomics assembly of the Biogas fermentation microbial communities from Germany - Plant 4 DNA1...
TTTGGAATCATTGCAAACCTGATCAAACTGCGGTATTGTTAGAATGAAAGAATAACAAACACGGGAAGGGGACAGCCTGTGATTAGTCTTGCCGCAGCACTTATAGTGACTATCCTGTTGGTATTTCAGCGCAAAGCTTACGCCGAAGACCCCAAGGAAAGGCAGTGGCATACGCCCACCTTTAATCCGCAGCATGCGGACAAGCCTAAAGTCGAGGGCTTTGCCAAGCAGCGGGTGGCGGAGCACTTGAACCGCGGCCTGATCGGCAAAACGGTTGATGATGGGAAAGTGTACTTAAGCTGGCGGCTGCTGGCGTCAGATCCGGAAAATGTCGGCTTTGATGTCTACCGTGTTGATGAACAAGGGGTGGAGCAGAAACTAACCCAAGCGCCCATCACTGCGACCACAGATTTTGTCGACCACAACCCCGCCGGAGGAAGAAAACTGCAGTATTGGGTTCAGCCAGTAGCCCAAGGCCGGGTTTTGGAACGCTCGCCTCTCGTTGTTGTGGATCGCGGCCAAAAAGAACTGCACTATCGTTCGATCAAGTTTCAAGGCGATTACATGCCGAACAAAATCGCCATAGCCGACCTTGACGGCGACGGCAGCTATGATTTCGTCATCAAACAGCCGTTCAGCAGCATCGACCCTGCCCATAGGCCGGATACAACTGGAACGACGTACAAGCTGGAAGCGTATTTAAACGACGGCACGTTCTTGTGGCGCAAGGATCTGGGCTTGGGCATCGAACCGGGCATCTGGTACTCGCCGTACATCGTCTATGACTTTGACGGCGACGGCAGGGCCGAGGTGGCCGTCAAGACTGCGCCCAACGATGTCCGGGAAGCGGACGGAAGGGTGCGCAGCGGAGAAGAATGGGTCTCCATCCTCGACGGCATGACGGGTGAGGAGCTGGACCGGGCACCCTGGCCGGAAAGGGATCCGGGCTACGGCGACTACAACCGCCTCAACCGCAACCAGATGGGAGTTGCCTACCTGGACGGGAAAACGCCCTGCCTGATAGTGGCCCGGGGCACATACAAGATGATGGTGGTGGATGCTTACCAGTTCCACAACGGGAAGCTGGAAAAACTGTGGCACTGGTGCGGGGATGAAGAAACCCCGGTCATCCGCAGCCAGGGGGCGCATTTCATGATCTGCGCTGACGTGGACGAAGATGGGCGGGATGAAGTGATTCTCGGCTCAGCAGTCCTGGATGACAACGGTACCTGCCTTTGGTCGGTGGGGCTCGGCCATCCGGACGTGATGTACATTTCCCAGATCGATCCAGCCCGCAAAGGGCTGCAGATCTTCTATGCCATTGAGCCGAAACGCGAAGATGGCAAAGGGGTCTGCTTGGTGGATGCCAAGACCGGCCAGATGCTGTGGAGCATCGGTAAACCCACATACCACATCGGCAATGCCATGGTGGCGGACATAGATCCCACAAATCCCGGCCTAGAGCTGTGGGCGACTGAGGATCCTAAAGGAGGATCGCGAAGCAAGTACATGTTTACAGCAAAAGGGGAGTTGATCGCCACTGATGACGATGTGCCGATCTGCCGGCCGCTGGCCTGGTGGGACGGGGATCTGATCCGGGAGCTGATCGCTACGAACCGCCCACACAGCTATTCAGACTTCGTCCAAAGGGACAAATGGGAGTCGATGGTTGTCAAGTACAAGGGCCCGGTGGTGAGCCGTGGTATCCAAGGAATCCCAGTCATGGCCGCGGACATTTTTGGCGACTGGAGGGAGGAGATCATCACGGTTTTGCCGGGTGAAATGCGGATTTATACCACAACGATCCCTGCCAAAGACCGGCGGGGGACTTTGATGCAGGATCCGATTTACCGCAATACAGTGGCGCACTTGTCCATGGGTTATCCCCAATCGCCGGTCCCCAGTTTCTATTTAGGAGAGAAATAGCTTAAGCGATCAAAAAAGCCGGCGGGATTTACCAGCCGGCTTGGCTGTTTTGAGGAACAAAACCTTTGAAACGCGTCCCTTGAAAAGTCAGGCTGCCCACATCCCCTTCAGCGATCAGGCCGTAATCGTGCCCGCTGACCTGAAACTCGTGCCGGGAGCCGTCTTCCAGTTCAAAGGTGATGAAATACTGGGTGTGGACACTGCGGTGATAATGGCTGTGGTGATGGACCGAACCAGGATGATGTGTGTGGTGGCGACTGGAGGACCAGACATGGGTCCGCTTGCTTATGACCCTTGCCCGTTCAACCAGTACAGGCTGCCGGTTGTTGGACATCCAAGTAGACAAGCTTTTGATTCCCACGGCCACGAACACGACGATGACAAATAAGAAGGTTGCGGTGAAAAAGAACGGCATCATCTTAAACATGAAATTGTCCATGGGATTCCAGGTAGGAAACATGGCCATTCCTCCTATATTATTTGCGGTTGAACAAGGTGCTGGTCAAGTAATCTCCCAGCCGCGGAAAGAGCACATACAACCGGGCACCGATCTCCATCATCCTGGGAAGGTTGATCTCCCTTCGTTCAGTAAGCATGCAGTCCACGACCTTCTTGGCCACATCCTTTGGGTCCAACACCCAGCGGGCGATCTTGGTGAGATAAGATCCCTCGGGATCGGCGTGGTCAAAGAACTCGGTGCGCATCGGCCCAATGTTGACACACGTTACCTTGACGCCAAACGGTTTCAGTTCAAGGCGCAGGGCATTCGAATAGCCCCGGACTGCGAACTTGGTGGCGGCATAGACCGCTGATTTGGGAGTGGCGGTTTTGCCTGCCTGGGAGGCAATATTGATCACATGCCCGGATCCGGCTTTTTGCATTTCAGCGGCAATCCGCCGGGTAACTTGGATCAGGCTCAGCACATTGATCCGGAACATCTGCTCCGTGACGGGGTCCGGTGTGTCCACCGCAGCGGCAAACAGGCCAAAACCGGCATTGTTAACCAGGACATCGATCCGGCTGGTGTCTTTTATTAATGTATCCAGCACCTTTGCCACTTGCTCCGGATTGCCAAGGTCCATTTGATACATCCAGGCCTCAGCACCGGAGAGTTCCCGGCAGTGTTCGGCAATCGCCTGCAGCCGGTCGGAACGCCTTGCGGTAAGAATGACACTAGCACCCTGCCTGGCTGCTTCATAGGCAATTTGTTCGCCCAATCCGCTGGAAGCGCCGGTGATCAGCACTGTTTTGCCCTTAAGCCTTTGGTTTCTCCCGTTCACAGCCCGATCACACCCTTTTTATTTGCCTTTCCCAAACTTGGCGTATTTCTCCGCGAGCTTCACCAGCACAGCCACACAGTCATCCATGGCCTGGACACAGGCATATTCCAGTTTCGAGTGATGGTTGTGGCTGCCGGTGCCCAGATTAGGGCAGGGGAGCCCCATAAACGACAGGCGCGCGCCGTCGGTGCCGCCCCGGACCGGAATGCTGTGCGGTTTTCCCCCAACTTCCCGCACAGCTTCATAAGCGTTTTCGATCAAATGCCAGTGAGGTTTGATCTGCTCAGACATATTGGCATAGCTGTCGACGATCTCCAAGTTGACAGTGTCTTCGCCGTATTTGGCGTTCATTAATTCCGTGATGCGTTTGAGCAACTCTTTCCTGGCCCTGAACTTCACTTTATCATGATCCCGGATGATATATGTCAAACAGGCATGTTCCACCACACCGGCAATATCGATCAAATGGTAAAAGCCTTCATAGCCCTCTGTGTGCTCTGGGCGCTCGGCCGGAGGAAGCAGACTGTTAAACTCCATCGCGATCAAAGCGGCGTTTTTCATTTTGTTCTTTGCAGTACCGGGATGAATATTCCGGCCTTTGACGGTGATCTTGGCGGTGGCGGCGTTAAAGGTTTCGTACTCCACTTCGCCAAAAGCACCTCCGTCCACAGTGTAGGCGAAGTCTGCGCCGAAGCGCCGCACATCAAAGCGGTCAGCTCCGCGTCCAATTTCCTCATCAGGGGTAAAGCCAATCTTAATCGTACCGTGCTTGATCTCAGGATTGGTGAGCAGCACTTCCGCCATCGTCATGATTTCGGCAATTCCAGCCCGGTTGTCCGCTCCCAGCAGCGTGGTGCCGTCGGTGACAACAAGATCCTTTCCCACATAGTTCATAAGTTCGGGGTATTCACTCGGGCTTAAAACAATATTATGCTCTGGATTGAGTATGATATCGCCGCCGCTGTAGTTTTCGACCACTCTCGGCTTTATACCCTGATACGGCACATCCCTGACCACGTCCATATGGGCGATGAAGCCGACGACCGGGCCTTCCCACCCCTCGATGTTGGCCTCGATGGTGCCGAAGACATAGCCGTTTTCATCCATATGGGCATCCTTGATGCCGAGGCTTCGCATCTCCTCGGCCAGAGCCCGGCCGAACTCCAGCTGCTCCGGTGTGCTGGGGCAGCTGTCGCTGGCCCTGTCTGAGGCCGCTTCGTATTTGGCGTACTTGATCAGCCTTTCGTATGCGCGCATTGGCTTGCCTCCTTAAAGAGCAACACTCTCAACCTCTGATTTCTATTCTACTGTTCGCTAAAACAATATGTTTACCTGCATCGAGCTGGAAAAAGCGCTTGTTTTGACAAGCTCCGCTAATCTGATATAGAATAGAACAAACACTGACTAATCCTGCGGGGAGGGTTCAAGATGGGGAAAATCATTACCAAAAAGATGAGCCTGGAAGAGGCAAAGCAGCTGGGCATTGATTCGTGGGGAAGGTGGGAGTGTGAGCCGAGCTCGTTTCCCTGGCACTATTCTGAACAGGAAACCGCGTACGTATTCGAAGGAGACGTAATTGTCACAGCAAACGGGGAACAGACACATATCACCGGCGGGATGCTGGTGTCCTTCCCCAAGGGCATGGACTGCCGCTGGGAAGTGCGGAAGACAATCCGGAAAGCGTATACCTTTAATTTCCCAATCAACGGAGAGGCCTGATGACCAGGCCTTTCTGCATGTCTAAATCACCAGTGATTAAAACCACCAAGTGTAGTATAATTAAATGATAGAACTGAACACTGAAACGGGGTTAGATTATGTTCACAAGAGTGATTGGGCTGGTTGCCACGCTGGCTGTACTCATTGGTACTACTTTCTTGATCGAAATGCCGGCAAATCCCATGAGCATATTCGTGGTTGACGGCATGTTCGGCGAATCGGAAGACGATACTGAGAACGATGAGATAAAAATCAAAATTGCACCGCAGGATTTGGCCGAAACTGCTTGGATGCTGCTCTTGGTCAATGATCAGCATCCTGTGCCGCAGGGATATACACCAGACTTAAGCCAGCTTGACAATGGGCTGTACTTTGATGCCAGAGCCATCGAATACCTGAACGCCATGATCAATGCTGCCAGAGCGCAGGGCTTAGCCCCCATAGTTGTTTCTGCCTACCGGACCATTGAGCGGCAGTCCAGATTGTTCATGGACAAAGTCATCACTTTGATGGAGGAGGGGTATACAAGAGAGCAGGCAGAGGCGATAACCAAGACAACCATCGCCTATCCAGGGCACAGCGAACATCAGACTGGCCTGGCTGTCGACATTGCACCGGCATATTTCCCCTACCTTGAGGAAGAGGTGGCCGAAACCCCAGAGATCAAATGGCTGATGGAAAACTGTGCCAAATACGGATTTATTCTCCGGTACCCCAAGGGCAAAGAAGAGATCACGGGGATCGCATATGAGCCTTGGCATTTCAGGTATGTGGGATTCGAAGCAGCGCAGGAGATTATGGCCAGGGGGATAACGCTTGAGGAATACTGGATGGAAAGGGAAACGATGAGGAGGCCGTGAAGGCCTCCTTACTGTTTTTCGCCAAAGCGGTAATGGAGGATCAACCCAAGCGGCCGCTGAAGTATTATGCGGCCTGATAGAGCGGTTCAACCTGTATTCGTTGATGATCTCCAACATCGCCATGTCCCTCTGGACGCTCAAACATATGGAAGCGAAGGCGCAATGATGCGCTACGCAATCGACTCTGCAATCAACCTTCCCATTTCCCTGCAGCCGATCAGTTTCATCCCTGGGCTCATGATGTCTCCCGTCCGGTAGCCGGCGTCAAGCACCTGTGTTACAGCGTTTTCAATGGCCTGCGCTTCCTTTTCCAAATCAAAGGAATACCGGAGCATCATCGCTGCCGAAAGGATCGTAGCAATGGGATTGGCCTTGTCCTGGCCGGCGATGTCCGGAGCGGAGCCGTGAATTGGCTCATACATCCCCAGCCTGCCTTCGCCGAGGCTGGCAGAGGGCAGCATCCCGATGGAGCCGGTGATCATGCTTGCTTCATCCGAGAGGATGTCGCCGAACATGTTGGTGGTGACAATGACATCGAACTGGCGCGGATTCCGGATCAGCTGCATCGAGGCATTGTCCACGTACATGTGATTCAGCTCAACTTCTGGGTAGTCCTCGGCGACTCTGAGCACTACCGAACGCCACAGCCTCGAGCTTTCCAGCACATTGGCCTTATCCACATTGGTAACCAGCTTGTTTCGCTTCATGGCAATCTCGAAAGCGGTGCGGGCGATCCGCTCCACTTCCGTCACACTGTATGTTTCCGTGTCATAGGCTTCGTATCCGTTCGGGCCTTGGCGCCTGCCGCTGGCTCCGAAATAAATGCCTCCCGTGAGCTCCCGCACGACCATAATATCAATGCCCTCGCCGACAAGATCCGGCCGCAGCGGGCAGGCATCCTTAAGCGCCCTATGCAGTACCGCCGGCCGCAGATTGGCGTAGAGTCCGAGCTTGCTTCGGAGCCCAAGCAGAGCTTGTTCCGGGCGGATGCTGCCGGTGAGGTTATCCCACTTGGGCCCGCCTACGGCGCCCAGAAGCACCGAATCACTGGCGAGGCACCCTGCCAGAGTCTCCTCCGGCAGCGGCTCGCCGAACTGGTCGATGGCAGCGCCGCCGACAATGTACTCTTTGAACTCAAAGTTGTGTCCGTATACTTGGCCTACTTTATTTAAGACCGCACAGGCCTGTTCGACCACTTCCGGGCCGATGCCGTCGCCTGGAAGTGCCGCGATTCTAAATCTCATGCAAGTCTACTCCTTCTGCTGAGCATATGTTGAAGTGCATACTTTAGGATAAGGCTCCCAATTCCTTGTCACCGGTTCTTCAGATAGTTCAGCAAACCTCCGGCGGCGATCAATTCCTGCATGAACTCGGGGAACGGCTCCGCCTGGTAGCTCTCACCGCTGGTCAAGTTGGTGATCACACCCGAGGTGAAATCCACCGAAATTTTGTCTCCAGCTTGAATGTCCGCCACCGCTTCCGGGCATTCAAGGATCGGAAGCCCAATGTTGATCGCATTCCGGTAAAAGATCCGGGCGAAGGTGGCGGCGATCACCACCGAAACACCGGCTGTTTTGATAGCCAAGGGAGCATGTTCCCGGGAAGAGCCGCAGCCGAAGTTCCTGCCCGCCACAATGATATCCCCCGGCTGCACATTTTTGACAAAATCCTTGTCGAGATCCTCCATGCAGTGTTTGGCCAGTTCAGCCGGGTCAGAGGTGTTCAGGTAACGAGCTGGGATGATCACATCGGTGTCCACATTGTCGCCGTATTTGAAAACAGTGCCTTGTACCTGCATTGGATCCACTCCTAACCTACGATTTCTTCCGGATTGGAGATTCTGCCGGTGAGCGCCGAAGCGGCAGCCACTGCCGGGCTGGCCAGGTAGACTTCGGATTCCGGATGGCCCATCCGGCCTACGAAATTGCGGTTGGTGGTGGTGACTGCACGTTCGCCTTTGGCCAGGACACCCATGTGCCCGCCCAAACACGGCCCGCAGGTGGGAGTGCTCACAACCGCGCCGGCTTCGATCAGCTGTTCAATCAGGCCTTCCCGCAGAGCCTGGAGGTATATTCTCTGCGTTGCCGGAAAGACAATCACCCGTACTCCCTTGGCCACTTTCCGGCCTTTTAGGATGCCTGCCGCGACCCGGATATCCTCGATCCGGCCGTTGGTGCACGAACCGATCACCACCTGGTCGATCTTCACGTCGCCCACTTCGTCGATGGTGCGGGTATTCTCCGGCAGGTGGGGGAAGGCCACCGTCGGCCGGACCTTGCTCAAATCGATAGTGTATTCGGCCTCATACTCGGCGTCGGGATCCGGCGCATACACCTTGTACGGTTTGGTGGAGTGCTCCTCAACATAGGCAAGTGTCTGCTCATCCACCAGGAAAATACCGTTTTTCGCCCCGGCTTCGATCGCCATGTTGGCCATGGTGAAACGGGAATCCATGGAAAGATGGGCCAAACCGTCCCCGACAAACTCCATGGATTTGTACAAAGCGCCGTCCACTCCGATCATGCCAATAATATGCAAAATGATGTCCTTGCCGCTTACCCACGCACCGGGTTTGCCGGCGAGGATAAATTTGATGGCGGCAGGCACTTTGAACCAGGCTTTGCCGGTGGCCATGGCCGCAGCCATGTCGGTGCTTCCGATACCGGTGGAAAAAGCTCCCAAAGCGCCGTACGTGCAGGTGTGGGAGTCGGCGCCGATGATCACATCTCCTGGAACAGCCAAACCCTGTTCCGGGATCAGAGCATGTTCGATCCCCATTTCACCCACTTCAAAGTAGTTCTCGATCTCCATACCGCAGGCGAACTCCCGGATCAGTCTGCATTGTTCGGCGGCCTTGATGTCCTTGTTCGGTGTGAAATGATCCGGGACAATGGCGATCTTCCGCTTGTCAAAGACCTGGCTGAAGCCGGCTTTGCGGAACTCGTTCACCGCGACCGGCGCGGTGATGTCGTTCCCCAGCACCAAGTCGATATCCGCCATGATCAGCTGGCCGGCCTTCACCTCCGGAAGCCCGGCGTGGGCTGCCAGAATTTTTTGCGTCATGGTCATCGCCATGGTAAAACCTCCCTAAGTCACATATAAATGCGAAGCTTTTCCTCCATATCCTTAAGCAGCTTGTGCTCCATGGAATCCACCAAAGCAATCCAGCTTGCCTCGATAATGTCCGTGGAAACGCCCACAGTGGTCCAGGAATCGGTGCCGTCGGTCGATTCGATCAAAACCCGGACCTTGGCGGCAGTAGCCGTCTTTGTGTCCAGAACACGGACCTTGTAGTCGGTCAGATGCACCTTTTTCAATTCCGGATAGAACACTTCCAAAGCCTTGCGCAGTGCCCGGTCCAGAGCGTGCACAGGGCCTGCGCCGTCGGCGGCGGTAATCTCCTCGCGGCCGTCCACCTCAAGCTTCACCATAGCGCTGGAGGTGCAGCTGCCGTTGATATTGCTGTTCCCGATGATCCGGAAATAATGGAGTTTGAAAAAGGGGCGGTACTTGCCCAGGTGCTTCCGGACCAAAAGCCTGAAACTGCTTTCCGCACCCTCGAACTGATACCCCTCGTGCTCCAATTCCTTCAGTTTGTTGACAAGCTCTTCGGTCAAAGGAGAGTCCTTGGTCAAAGTTGGATCCACCGCCTGGATTTTCGCCAGGATCGTGCTGCGGCCGGCTACTTCCGACATCAGCAGGCGGCGTTCGTTGCCCACCAGTTCCGGATCGATGTGTTCAAAGGAGCGGGACGCTTTGTTGACTCCGTCGATATGCATGCCGCCCTTGTGGGCGAAGGCGCTCTTGCCCACATAAGGGTCCCTTTCGTTGAACTGCACATTGGCGATTTCCGCAATAGTGCGGGCGGTAAGGGTCAGAGACGGCATCTGCTCCGGCGGGATGCAGATATACCCGGACTTGAGCTGCAGGTTGGGTATGATCGTGCACAAGTTGGCGTTGCCGCAGCGCTCGCCGAAACCGTTGATAGTGCCCTGGACATGCACAGCGCCGGCCTTCACCGCCATGATCGTGTTGGCCACCGCCATACCCCCGTCGTTGTGGGTGTGGATGCCGATGGCGACACTCTCGGAGGCGAACCGCTCCACCACCAGCCGAGTGATGTCGTATACCTCACTGGGGAAAGATCCCCCGTTGGTGTCGCAGAGCACCAGAGCCGAAGCGCCTCCTTCGACAGCCGCCTCCAGTGTTTGCAGAGCATACTCCGGATTGGCTTTATAGCCGTCGAAGAAGTGTTCCGCATCATAAATCACTTCTTTACCTTGATCCTTGAAAAACTGCAGCGTTTCCCGGATCATGCTCAGGTTCTCTTCCAGCGTGGTCTGGAGAATGTCGGTGACATGGAAATCCCAGCTCTTGCCGAAGATGGCCACCGAAGGAGTGTTGGCTGCCAGCAGAGATTTAACGTTCCGGTCGTCCCAGACCGCGGTGTTCTTCCGCCTGGTGCTGCCGAAAGCGGTGAGCTTGGCGTTTTTCAGTTCCAGTTCGCTTACCCTGGCGAAAAACTCCAAGTCTTTCGGGTTGGATCCGGGGTTCCCTGCTTCGATGTAGCTCACACCCAGCTGATCCAGGGCGGCCACGATCTTCAGCTTATCCCGGACGGAGAAGGAGATCCCTTCCGCCTGGGCCCCGTCTCTCAAAGTGGAATCCAAAATCTGTATTTGCTTTAAACTATTGGTCATCGGCATCAATCCCTTTTTGGAACCGTAGTTCGTCGAGCATTTTGTTGATAGCGTTAAGATAAGCTTTGACACTTGCCTCAATAATGTCTGTGCTCAGCCCGCGCCCTGTGTACAGATGGCCGTTTTTGGAAATCTTGACGATAACCTCGCCCTGGGCATCTTTGCCCTCGGAGAGTGCATTGATCGTAAAAGCGTCGAGCCGGAATTCGATCCCGACAATCTCGTCAATAGCCTTGAACGCCGCGTCGATCGGCCCATCACCTGTTGCCACAGCCTCTTTGGGGAATTCGGCTGTCTCCAGCCTTACCGTGGCGGTGGCGGTGATGGTGTTGCCGCTGTTGATCACAAAGCGTTTGAGCTTATATGTTTCAGGGATGTCGAAGGCTTTCGGCTGCACCAAGGCGGCGATGTCCAAATCAGAGACCACTTTTTTCTTGTCTGCCAGCAGCTTGAACTGCTCAAAGGCTTTGTCCAACTCTTCCTTGGAGAGTTCGAAGCCGAGGCTGAGCAGGCGGTCTTCAAAGGCATGGCGCCCAGAGTGTTTACCCAGGACCATCTTGTTTTCAGCAAGGCCGATGGAGGCGGGGGTCATAATCTCATAAGTCTGCTTGTTGGCCAAGACACCGTGCTGGTGAATCCCGGACTCATGGGCGAAGGCGTTCGCCCCGACAATAGCCTTGTTGGGCTGGACCGAAACACCGGTGATGGTACTCAACAAGCGGCTGGAGCGGTGAATCTGGGTGGTGTCGATGTTGGTGTCCACGTTGTAAAAGTCGCGGCGGACCACCAGTCCCATCACGATCTCTTCCAAAGCCGCGTTGCCGGCCCGCTCCCCGATGCCGTTGATCGTGCATTCCACCTGGTGTACCCCGGCTTTGACCGCAGCCAGAGAATTGGCCACCGCCAAGCCCAGATCGTTGTGGCAGTGCACCGCCACGTCGACCTTGTGGATATTGGGCACGTTTTCGAAGATGGTGGTGATCAGTTCCGCGAATTCCCACGGCGTGGTGTAGCCGACAGTGTCAGGAATGTTGATCACCGTGGCGCCGGCGTTGATCACGGCCTCGAACACGCGGCAGAGGAACACAGGATCGCTTCTAGTGGCGTCTTCGGCGGAAAACTGCACATCAGAGCAGTACTTCTTGGCATATTTCACCATCTCCACAGCCTGCTCCAAAACCTGCTCGGGAGATTTGCGCAGTTTATACTGCATGTGGATGTCGGATGTGGCAATGAAAGTGTGGATCCGGGGGCTTGCCGCGTCCTTGACCGCCTCCCAGGCGGCATCGATGTCTTTGGCCAGAGCCCGGGCCAGGCTAGCCACTGTGCATTCCCGGACTTCTTTGGCCACAGCCTGGATGGCCATCAGATCTCCGGGGGAGGCAATGGCGAAGCCAGCCTCGATAATATCCACCCGCAGCCGTTCCAGCTGCCGGGCCATCTCCAGTTTTTCCTGCAAATTCATGCTGCAGCCCGGCGACTGTTCACCGTCCCTGAGCGTGGTGTCGAAGATCTTGATTTTGGCAGTCATCACAAACCCTCTCCAACAGTTATTTTTTCAACCAGCTCATCATCTTTCTGAGCTCTTTGCCCACCTGTTCGATGGGGTGGTTCGCTTCAATCTCCCGCATCTTGTTGAACTGCGGGCGGCCTACTTTGTTTTCCAACAGCCAGCTGCGGGCGAAGGCCCCCTCCTGGACTTCCTTGAGGACTTTGCGCATCTCATCCTTGGTCTCTTCCGTGATGATCCGCCGGCCGACCATGTAATCTCCGTACTCGGCAGTGTCGCTGATGGAATAGCGCATGTATGACAATCCGCCTTCGTTGATCAGATCCACGATCAGCTTCAGTTCATGGAGGCATTCAAAATAGGCGCTTTCCGGCTGGTACCCGGCCTCCACCAAGACCTCGAATCCAGCTTTGATCAAGGCCGTGACGCCGCCGCAGAGCACACATTGCTCACCGAAGAGATCGGTTTCGGTTTCCTCTTTGAATGTTGTTTCCAAGACCCCGGCCCGGGCGCCGCCGATCCCCGCCGCATAGGCCAAAGCCAGCTCCTTGCAGTTACCGGTGGCGTCCTGGTAGACGGCGATCAGGCAGGGTACGCCCCGGCCCTGCTGGTATTGGCTGCGGACTGTATGGCCGGGCCCTTTGGGAGCCACCATGAACACATTGACGTATTCCGGCGGCACGATCTGGTTGTAGTGGATGTTGAACCCGTGGGCGAAAGCCAAGGACTTGCCCGGCGCAAGATACGGCGCGATGTCTGTCTTATAAAGCGCTGCCTGTTTTTCGTCATTGACCAGGATCATGATGATGTCCGCGTTTTTGACCGCGTCGGCGGTAACCATGACCTCAAGCCCCGCGGCTTCCGCGGCTTTCCAGGACTTGCTGCCTTCATACAGGCCGACAATAACCTTCACACCCGATTCGTGCAAGTTAAGGGCGTGGGCGTGGCCTTGGGAGCCGAAACCTATTACAGCGACAGTTTTGTCTTTCAACAGATTCAGATCACAATCTTGTTCGTAGTACATCTTTGCCATGCTAGACATCCTCCTGTGTCAAGATATTTTGATCGCCGCGATGCAGCCCAGTCAGCCCAGTCCGGACAACTTCCAGAATGCCGTGGGGCTCCAGGAGATCGATCAGAGCTTTGATCTTGGGCTGGTCGCCGGTTATTTCCACTGTCATGGATTTGGGCGCAATGTCCACGATCTTCGCCCGGAATACTTCGATGATATCCGAAATGGTGGCCCGGGTGCTGTCGTCGGCCGTGACTTTGATCAGCACCAATTCGCGGTAAACTGAAGCTTCTGCCGGCAAAACCGCCACTTTCAGGACATTCACCAGTTTACTGAGCTGTTTGATGATCTGCTCCAGGATAGCGTCATCCACTTGAGTGACAATGGTCATCCGGGAAACAGTGGGGTCTTGGGTCTCACCGACGGAAATGCTGTCGATATTAAACCCCCTGCGGCTGAACAGCCCCGCCACCCGGCTCAGCACACCGGAGTGGTTATCCACCAGTACTGAGATCACATAACGTTTCATTTGTTCACCCCCATGATCGGATCGTCGATGGCGCCGCCGGGAGGGATAATCGGGAATACCTTTTCCTCCGGATCGATTTCACAGTTGACAACCGCCGGGCGCTTGGCGGCATGGGCTGCTTCCAAGGCCTTGCTGAGGACAGCATCCACATCTTCCGGCCGGTCAAGGTTGAAGCCGAGGGCGCCGTAAGCCTCCGCCAATTTGACAAAGTCAGTTTGGCGGTCGACGATGGACTGGGAGAACCTTCGGTCGTAGAACAGATCCTGCCACTGTTTGACCATGCCTAGGGCGCGGTTGTTGAGGATGACGATCACAATCGGCAGTTCATATTCCACAGCGGTGGCGAGCTCGTTGCAGTTCATGCGGAAACTGCCGTCGCCGGCAATGTTGATTACCGTTTTGCCGGGATTGCCGATCTGGGTGCCGATAGCCGCTCCCAGCCCGAAGCCCATCGTCCCCAATCCTCCGGAAGAGATAAATGTCCGGGGTTTGGTGAATTTATAGAACTGGGCTGCCCAAATTTGGTTCTGGCCTACTTCAGTTGTAATCAAAGCGTCACCTTTGGTGAGGGCGTAAATCCGTTCAACAATGTATTGGGGGCGCAAGCCGCCGTTTTGGTAAGTCAGGGGGAATTTTTCCCGCCATTCGTTGACCTGCTGCAGCCAGGCGCTGGTATCGGGGAATTCTTCGCCGTCCATGGCCTCCAGCAGTTTCTGCAGAGCGATCTTCACATCTCCGACGATGTGCCCGTGGGCTCTGATGTTCTTGTTGATTTCCGCCGGGTCGATGTCGATGTGGAGAATACTGGCGTTGGGGGCGAACCGCTTCGGGTTGCTCACCACCCGGTCACTGAAACGGGCGCCGATGGCGATTAAAAGATCGCATTTGCTGGCGCTCAGGTTCGACGTTTTGGTGCCGTGCATCCCGATCAGGCCGCAAAAGTAAGGATCAGTCCCGGGATAGGCGCCGAGCCCCATAAGGCTCGATACCACCGGAGCCTTGAGAATCCGGACAAACTGCTGCAGCTCGTGATCAGCGCCAGCCTGGACTGCCCCGCCGCCGACAAAGACCAGCGGACGCTCGCTCTGTTTGAGCATCCGCACCGCATTTTCGACGGCTTCAGGAGTGATGCCCTTGATATGGCGCTCAATTGGTTTGGGTGTCTCCATTTCGTACTCCGCTTTTTGAGCCGTCACATCTTTGGGGATGTCTATCAAAACCGGGCCCGGCCTGCCGTCTTGGGCGATGAAGAAGGCTTTGCGGACAATCTCCGCCATTTCTTCGACGTTTTTGACGATGAAATTGTGTTTGGTGATGGGCATGGTGATGCCGAAGATGTCAACCTCCTGAAAGCTGTCCTTGCCCAAAAGCGACAGCGGCACGTTGCCGGTGATGGCAATCAAGGGAACGGAGTCCATGTAGGCGGTGGCGATGCCGGTGACGAGATTGCAGGCACCTGGGCCTGAAGTGGCCATACAAACACCCACTTTTCCCGTTGACCGGGCATAGCCGTCCGCTGCATGGGCCGCTCCCTGTTCATGGGAGGGGAGAAAATGTCTAAGTCGATCAGAATATTTGGCGAGCGCGTCGTAGATATTCAGCACCGCGCCCCCGGGATAACCAAAAATGGTGTCCACACCTTGTTCCAACAAACACTCGATTAAGATTTCTGCTCCTGTCAGCTGCATCGAATCACCTCTTTACTTCAATACTGCTCCATATTTTGCTGAGCTGACCATTCTGGCGTATCGGGCCAAATACCCATGCTGCACTTTGGGAGGAGGAGCCTGCCAGGCCTTCCTCCGTTCAGCCAGTTCTTCCTCGCTTACTTTCAGTTCAATAGTGCCTTGGTTGATGTTAATAGCGATTAAGTCGCCGTCCCGGATCAGGGCGATAGGCCCGCCTTCCATCGCTTCCGGCGAGACATGCCCGATGGAGGCGCCTCTCGTCGCGCCGCTGAAGCGCCCGTCGGTGATCAGGGCTACGTCTTTGTCCAAGCCCATCCCGGCGATGGTCGCGGTGGGAGCCAGCATTTCCCGCATCCCCGGGCCGCCCTTCGGCCCTTCGTAGCGGATGACCACGACATCACCTTTGGCTATCTTCCCGCCGAGGATGGCTTCGCTGGCAGCCTGTTCCGAATCGAACACCCTGGCGGGGCCGGTGTGAACCAGCATCTCAGGGGCAACGGCCGAGCGTTTGACCACACAGCCGTCGGGAGCCAAATTGCCGGTCAAGACCGCAATCCCGCCGGTTTCGCTGTATGGGTTCTCTATGGGCCGGATCACATTGTGGTCCAGGTTTTCGGCATCCTTGATGTTTTCCCGGTGAGTGTTTCCGCTTACAGTAATCAGATCCAAATCAAGGAGATGCTTTTTGCTGAGTTCCTTCATCACCGCCTGCACGCCGCCGGCCCGGTAAAGGTCTTCCACATAATAGGGGCCTGCGGGGCTGAGCTTGCAGAGATTAGGCGTGCGGGCACTGATTTCATTGGCCAACGCCAAATCAAGCTCGATTCCTACTTCATAGGCTATGGCCGGCAGATGCAGCAGGCTGTTGGTGGAACAGCCGAGAGCCATATCCACCGTCAGGGCGTTGACAAATGCCCCGTGGGTGAGAATGTCCCGCGGCCGGATATCTTTGGCTAAAAGCTCCATAACAGCCCTTCCCGCCTCTTTGGCCAACCGGATGCGTTCGGCATACACAGCAGGGATGGTGCCGTTTCCGGGAAGCCCCAAACCGAGGACTTCAGTCAGGCAGTTCATACTGTTCGCTGTGAACATCCCGGAACAGGAACCACATCCGGGGCAGGCCGCATCTTCGCAGGCCTTGAGTTCCGCCAGGCTCATCGTGCCTGCCTGGACCGCGCCCACTGCCTCAAAAAGGGTGGTAAGGCTCAACCGCCCCCGGGTGCTGTTTCCGGCAAGCATCGGCCCGCCGCTTATCACCACAGTGGGGATGTTCAGACGGGCTGCCGCCATCAGCATCCCCGGAACGACCTTGTCGCAGTTGGGTACCATCACCAGGGCGTCAAATCCGTGGGCCATGGCCATGGCCTCTATGGAGTCGGCAATCAATTCGCGGCTGGCAAGAGAATAGTGCATCCCGATATGCCCCATGGCAATGCCGTCGCAGACAGCGATGGCCGGAAACTCGACAGGAGTGCCGCCGCTCATCCGCACCCCGGCTTTGACCGCTTCCACAATCTGATCAAGATGAATATGGCCGGGGACGATCTCGTTTTGAGCATTGACGATCCCGACCAGAGGCCTTTCGATTTCCCAATCAGTATAGCCCATCGCTTTGAACAAAGAGCGGTGGGGGGCTCGTTCCGGCCCTTTTTTCACAACGTCGCTGCGCATGATAATTCCTCCATCAAAAAAACAGCCAAGCTATTACGATTTTTGTCATTTTACTCATTTAGGGTGTGCAAGTTGCACATTTTGGTGTAAAATATTAACGAAAATCGTCCGGGCGTCCAAAGGTATTTAGCTAAATACTGTTCGCCTCCAGAGCAGTTTGTCCTGCTTTAAATTTGTAAGATGTTTGTAAGATTAGCCGAAAAGAAAAGATAAATGAAAATGAGCGCGAAGGAGCGAAAAAACGGACGCAGAATAGTAAGAAACCTAAACTACATATTGGGGGATTCACCATGGAAGTTTTCCAACGCCTGGCAGCGCAAGAGTATGAACAGTTGATCTTTTGCTATGATGCGGCCACGGGCTTGAAAGCCATTATCTGCATCCATGACACGACACTGGGCCCGGCTCTGGGTGGGCTGAGGATCTGGGATTACCGGACGGAAGAAGAGGCCGTTGAGGATGTACTCCGCCTGGCGCGGGGCATGACTTACAAAAGCGCGGCGGCAGGCCTGAACCTCGGCGGCGGCAAGGCGGTGATCATGGGTGATCCGAAGCGGATCAAGAGCAGAGAACTGTTCCACGCTTTCGCAAGGTATGTGAACACTCTCCACGGGCGCTACATCACTGCCCAGGACATGAACACCACTCAAGAGGACATGGGATATATCCACGAAGTGACAGAATATGTCGTGGGCCTTCCGGAAAAGAGCGGGGATCCATCGCCGCTAACCGCGATAGGCGTTTTTCGGGGTATGCTTGCCGCCCTCAAAGATGTGTTCGGAAGTGAAGATTTAAGCGGCAGGGTTGTGGCGGTCCAAGGCCTGGGCGCTGTAGGGTATAAGCTGTGCAGGCTGTTGCATGAGGCCGGCGCAAGGTTGATCGTTGCCAACCGCTCGCCGGAAAAGGCTGAGGCGGCGGTGAGGGAATTCGGGGCCGAGGCTGTCCCCCCGGACCAGATTTACAGTGTGGAATGCGATGTTTTCGCCCCATGCGCCAAGGGCGGGATCATCAATGAGCAGACAGTGGAAAAGCTGCGCTGCAGGATCATTGCCGGCGCCGCCAACAACCAGCTCGCAGACCTCTCTTTTGGGGATCGCCTGATGGAGAGGGGCATTCTCTATGTGCCGGACTATGTGATCAATGCCGGTGGAGTGATCAATGTCTATGAAGAGATCCACGGGTACGACCGGGACAGGGCGCTGAAAAAGGCTTCCGCCATCTACGACAATGTCCAGAGAGTGATTGAGCTCGCCAAACGGGACAGCATTTCCACAGCCAAAGCGGCTGACCGGATGGCGGAGGAGAGGTTCAAGCGAGGCTAGATATGAAAGTAAAAATCGGGTAGGAGGCATCCTACCCGATTTTCATGACTGTTTGCCGATGCTACAGCTCGTTGTGCACCATATTGAGCAGGTTCAATCCACTGATGCGCCAACCGGAAGCACCTTTGACAAAGAACAGTCCGATTTCCGCACTGTCCACACAAACAGCACCACTTGCCACATCATCATACCACATGCCCAAATCTCCCAACAGATCAGCGACGTCCGCTGAAGTTATGTTGACGGCACGATTGTTGATCTCTACATTATTGTATGCACGTGTGCCCTTACCCAACTGCCACATTTCCACCAAGGCATCCACAAGGGCCGCTCTTTGCATAAGCTGCAATTTATCTGATGAATCGTCCAAGAAGGTCACCGTGCTAGTAAAGTACGCATCTGATTTCAAAGCGTCGATATCTTCGTCAAGGACTGCTTGAATGAATGCGTCTGCCAGCGTGTTGATGATCGTCGCTATGCTGTCTATCTCTGCCCTAGATTGCGCCGAAAAACTCAGTCCGCTGATCCGCCAGCCGGAGGCTCCTTTGGTGCAAGTTATCTCGATATCTGTGGAACACACATATGCAGTGTCCTGATCGATGTTGTCGTATTGTTCCTGCAGAATGCCAGTGAGGACAGCGCTGGTGCCGTTCACGACGATCTCGCGGTCGGTTAGTTCAAAGGTCTCCCAAATACGGTTGCCCGAAAGCCAAAATAGTAAAATATCGACTAAATCGGAACGGGATGTCGGACCCGACAATGGATTGTTCTCTGATTCCATGATCAGCAATACTTAACTGGTGAAAAACTCTGATGATCTAAGCGCATCCACGTCTTGTTCGAACCAGGCTTGGATGAAGGCATCTGTCAAGGTGCTGATCTGCGCTTTTGCACTGGTGCCAGTTCCGCCGCCACCGCCGCCACCGCATCCGGTGAGAGAAACAATAAGCACAGACAACAATAACATGCTGAGAAAACGCTAATACGCAGTTGACCACAGATATCCTTTTTCCAGCCGTGAACTTCCCTTCGGCAGCACTACTCCTGCCAGAATTGGCAAAAGCTTGATATGACAGTATTCGTAATAAATATTGTCGGTGTGCTTGCGGGCTACCCTGCACTAGTCAGCTGTTCCGTATGGACTGCGTGCTATGGGATGTTGTTTCAGATTTTTTTGACAAAATTTTGAGTACAAACTGCTATCATTGCTGAAGGACAGCTGCGAACGGGGAATGCCCCGAGTGGCCCAGAGCCTGGAACGACAGCGGGCTGATGGCCGATGTTCTACTAAACGTCAATGGTCCGTACATTAATGGAAAGGGGAGAGTATTAGGGCTGGATAGGAAACAACCAAAGGCTGTTTGTGCAAGACTGGATGGGATTCCGATAACTCAAATTCGAGGAGGTTTATTGATGAAAAAGTTGCCAAAAGTGGGATTATTGCTGTTGGTGGCTGCTTTGGTTTTGGCGTGCGGGTCCTTGGCAGCAGCCCAAGACCTGATTAAGGTTGGGATTGTCAATCTGCCGCCGGAAGAATCTGGCTACCGTCAGGCCAATGTGGAGGACATGAACAGGGTCTTCTCCAGAGAAAACGGTTATGACTCCAGACAGACCAACACTGCCGATGTCAATGAGCAAATGGCAGCGGCCATGGGGTACATCCGCGACGGCGTCGATTATCTCCTGATCTCGGCAGCCCATGCTTCCGGGTGGGACGACGTCCTGCTGGCGGCCAAGAGAGCCGGCGTCAGGGTCATTCTCTTCGACCGGCTGATTGATACCGATCCTGACAACTTCGAGGCTGCGCTTGTTTCTGACATGGAATATGAAGGCCAGTTGGCGACCGACTGGATTTTGAACAATGTTCCGGAACCGCGCAATGTCATCCTGATCCGCGGACAGATGGGGAGCGCCGCGGAAATCGGGCGCAGCGCCCCACTGCTCAAAGCCGCTGAAGAAGGCAAACTCAACATTGTGTGGGATGGAACAGGCGGTGACACCTGGAGCCTTGAGGAAGCCCGCAAAGTAGTTGAGGCCGCGATTGCCGCAGGGAAGGACTTCAACGTCATCTATGCCCAGAACGACGGCATGGCGCAGGGAGCTGTCCAAGCGCTCGAGGCGGCTGGGATCACCCATGGCAAGGACGGCAAGGTCAAGATCATCGGTTTTGACTTCAACCGGTTCGCCCTGAGAAACGTCCAAGCTGGTTATTGGGATGCCGATATCCAATGCAATCCGCGCCAGGCCGGCCAAATTGATCAGTGGATTAAGAGCGGCAATATCCCCAAGGGCATTGTTTACCAGGAAGAGATCATCTTGGACACAAACACGATCACCGATGAGCACATCGAGCTGTACGGGATCAATCCTGATCCGGGCAAAGGTGTAATCACACGGTAAAACGTTGTCAGCATTAAGGCAGTGCGGTGTCCGGATGCTGTCCGGCCAACCGCACTGCCATTGATTTCTCTACCAGTAAGGAGGGCTTTGCTTGCAGCCGGAAATCATCCTCAAGATGGAGGGGATCTGCAAATCTTTCCCCGGGGTCAGGGCTCTGGACAACGTTGACTTCACGCTCCGCAGGGGCGAAATCCATGCCCTGATGGGCGAGAATGGAGCAGGAAAGTCCACACTGATCAAGATTTTGAATGGTGTTTACGAAAAAGATGCCGGCCGTATTGTCTTAGAGGGAAGGCCGGTTCACTTTAGATCGCCGCAGGATGCGCAGAAACTGGGGATCGGCACGGTCTTTCAAGAGATTGCGCTTTGCCCCAATCTAACCGTGGCTGAGAACATGTTCATCGGCCGCGGCTGGAAGGCTTTGGTTAATTGGAAAGAGATGAACAAACGGGCGGCGGAGATGCTCAATTCTCTTGGAATCCCCGCAGGCCCAACCCAGGAACTTGCCAACTGCTCGATTGCCGTGCAGCAGATGATCGCTATTGCCCGCGCGGTTGATATGGACTGCAAGATCCTCATCCTGGACGAGCCGACATCCTCGCTTGACGAAGATGAGACACAAAAGCTCTTTGCACTCATGCGGGAACTGCAAGCCCGGGGAGTAGGCATTATCTTCATTACTCATTTTATTGATCAGGTTTATGAAATCAGCGACCGGATCACAGTGCTGCGCAACGGCAGGCTGATCGGCGAATACCTGACTGCGGAGCTTCCCCAAATCGAACTGGTCTCGAAGATGATGGGGAAGGCCTTGAGCGATGTTTCGGCGATTAAGAAACACGAACCGGAAAGATCCGAAGAAAGTGTGCCGGTTTTTCAGGCAAAAGCCCTTACGAGTGCCGCTGGGGTAAGGCCCTTCGATTTCACAATCCAGAGAGGCGAAGTGAACGGGTTTGCGGGGCTGCTCGGCTCGGGGCGCAGCGAAAGTGTGCGGGCAATCTTTGCCGCCGACAGGGTGACCGGTGGTGAAGTCAGAGTGAACGGCAGGAGGGTGAAGATTAGGAAGCCCCTGGATGCCATGAAGCAGGGCATCGGCTATCTACCGGAGGACCGCAAAAACGATGGGATTATCGATGAGCTTTCGGTGCGCGACAATATTATCCTGGCGCTGCAGGTGATGAAAGGCTTTTTCAGGCCGCTTTCACGGAAGCAGGCTGAGGAATTCGCCAACCAGTATGTCAAACTTTTGGATATTAAAACACCGTCTCTCGATACACCGATCAAATCCCTTTCCGGCGGCAACCAGCAGAAGGCGATTTTGGCCCGCTGGCTGCTGACCCATCCCATGTACCTGATCCTTGATGAACCCACCCGGGGAATCGACGTCGGAACCAAAGTGGAAATACAAAAGCTTGTGCTCAAGCTCGCCGCAGACGGGATGAGCTTGACTTTCATCTCATCGGAAATCGATGAAATGCTGCGCGTCTGTTCGCGCCTAATCGTGATGAAGGACCGGGAGATTGTGGGCGAGCTCAGGGGAGAGGATTTGACCGAACAAAATGTGATGCAGATGATCGCCCAGGGGGGTGAATTAAGATGTCAAAGCTGAAAAGCCGGTTTGATCGCTTGTCCCAGCTCTTCCTACCACTTTCTGTGCTGGTAGTCCTCCTGATGATTAACCTGATCAAGGGCGCCGATTATTTCAAGATCACGATGATCAACGGGGTCTTTTACGGGAACATCCCAAATATCCTCTTTGGCGCCTCGGAGTTGGTGATCCTGTCGATCGGGATGACCTTGGTTTCTGCGGCCGCCCGCGGACAGGACATCAGCATTGGTGAGAGCGGTGCGATTAGTTCCGCCATCTTTGTCCAGTATGTCTTGAGTGCTGGAGAAGGAGTTACCATCTGGACCATTTTGGCGGGTTTCCTCATCAGCTGCGCTGCTGGGCTGGTGCTCGGCGCCTTCAACGGTACGTTGGTATCATTTTTTAATGTTCAGCCCATGGTGGCAACCCTCATCCTGTTTTTGGGGGGCAGGTCGATCGCGTTTATTATTGACGGCAAAGTGTCGCCCATCCTGGCAAATCCGATCTCGAACCAAATCGGCACTGTCATACCGGGTGTGCCCATCCAGACGCCGATCATCCTGACTGCTGTCTTCATCGCGCTTGTGGCTGTGGTCCTCAAGACCACCAATCTCCGGCTCTATGTGGAAGCGGTGGGTATCAACCCAAGCGCGGCACGGCTGAACGGGATCAATCCGAAGAAGGTCATCTTCCTGACCTTCTTGATCATGGGCGTCTGCAGCGCGGTCGCAGGTTTCATCGCAGTGAACAAGGCGGGGCGCCACGACAGTGTCAACCTGCTCAAATTCATCATGATGGACGCGATTCTGGCTGTCGCCTTAGGCGGAAACTCGTTGGCCGGCGGCAAATTCAGCATCTCCGGTTCGATCATCGGAGCGTACACTATCGAGGTGCTCAACAGGACCCTGCTCCGGCTGGAAGTGAACCCTGAAGCCATCAAGGCTTTCAAGGCGGTCTTTATCATCATACTCATGGTTATTGCTTCACCGGTAGTCAGGGACTTTGCCAGGAAAGTGATCGACAAGGCCAAGGTAATCGGCAGCGGCTCGCCGATACGCCCGGCAGTTCCCATTTCGGCCAGATCGGCGAAGAAGGAGGAGTAGGATGAGACCGAAAACACGACTGTCAAATTCGACGCTGCTGTTTATCATCGCTGGGATTATCTTTATCCTGATGTATGGGATTGCCCTCATCAGTTTTCCTGTCAGCTTCCGGCAGTTTCAAACGTTCTTTGACTTTTTCAATCTGAATGCGGCGCTGTTTATCGCTACGCTCGGGATGTGTGTCGTCATGATAGGAGGCGGCATCGATATTTCCATCGGCGCCGTCTGCGGCCTGGTGACAATGGCCTGTGCTCTTTTGCTGCAGTCGGGAGCGGGGAACATCTGGGGCGCCTTCTTCTTGGCGCTGGGAATCGGGCTTGCATTTGGGCTCATGCATGGTTTTCTCATTGCCTATCTTGATATCCAGCCGTTTATTATCACCCTGGCAGGGATGTTCTTGGCGCAGGGGCTGCTGACGACTCTCCACAAAGAGCCGTTGAATGTGACGGTTCCTACTTTTGTCGCTCTACGGCGTTATACAATCGAGATCCCGTGGCTTGGTACTGTGAACAGGCTGGGTGTTTTCATCCCGTGCGAGATCAAGCCAAGTGTCTTTGTGGTAGTGGCTCTTGTTGTTCTCTATGCTGTCATGATGAAGTGGACGCGTTTTGGGCGCAATCTTTACGCGGTTGGCGGGAACCGCCAAAGCGCCCGGATGCTCGGGATCAACGTCAAGCAGACGATCTTTCTCTCCTACGTGCTCTGCGGAATGACAGCAGGGCTCTCCGGTTTTGTTTTCCTCCTGACAACCGGGGCCGGAAATATTGGAAATGGATCGCTGTATGAAATCAAGGCCATTGCTGCGAATGTCATGGGCGGCATCATGCTCAACGGCGGCGTGGGGAACCTGTTGGGAGCGCCAGTCGGGACATTGACCCTCCTGACGATCAACGAATTGATCCGGGCGGCGGGTGTGCAATCAAACTTGCAGGCGATTGTCAGCGGGCTCCTGCTGTATGTTTTCATTATGCTGCAGAGCATCATTATGGCGCTGCGGGAGAGGAGGAAGATTAAGGTTGCCCTGCCGTCATGGCTGCAGCCGCACCAGCCGCAGGACAAGAGCAATGTTGAGAGCCATGGGTAACCTGGAAATCAAACTCTACTTT
>ERZ773359.2292-NODE-2292-length-24402-cov-23.723826_pt1 | contig 24402 bp, 19 predicted proteins | sample MGYA00374955_ERZ773359 | MGnify/ENA primary metagenome ERZ773359 (study PRJEB29098, sample SAMN04486028) | biogas fermenter metagenome | study: EMG produced TPA metagenomics assembly of the Biogas fermentation microbial communities from Germany - Plant 4 DNA1...
AGGAGGAATACTATGACTTTTAGCAGAAAAAAAGTTTTTGACAATTTACCTATATCCTATTGGATTGATTCTATAACCCCATCTACATATCCTAGTTTAGAGGACAATATTAAAATTGATATTGCCATAATAGGTGGAGGCTTAGCAGGCATACAAATTGCCTATCAATTGTCTAAAGAAAATTTGAATATTGCCATATTCGAAGCAAATAATATTGGCCATGGAGCATCAGGTTATACAACTGCTAAAATTACATCTCAACATAATATTATTTATAGCAAGATTAGAGAACAATTAGGTGAAGAACTGGCCCAACAATATGCCAGTGCCAACGAAATAGCAATTCATGAGATTAAAAGAATTGTTGAAGAAAATAATATAGAATGTGACTATACTACACAATCTTCATATGTATATGCCCAAGAGGAAAAAAATTTACAAAAAATTCATGACGAAGTTAAAGCTGCAACTAGTCTAGGTATTGAAGCTTCCTTTGTTGAAGACATACCCTTTCCAATTGCAATTAAGGGGGCACTTAGGTTTGATAATCAATCCCAATTTCATCCCCTAAAATATTTAACTTCTTTGGCTAAGATAATCAGTGAAAAGGGAGTTAATATATATGAAAAGACTAGAATTATAGATGTTGAAGAAGAGAATAATAATTATATATTAACGACTAATAATGGTAAAAAGATAAGGGCTGAAAAAGTAATCATCTCTTCCCACTACCCCTTTTATAACAAACATGGATTGTATTTTTCTAGAATTTATGCTTCCAGGGCTTATATTATAGCCATAAAAGCTAAAGAAAAATATCCTGGAGGAATGTACATCAATGCAGAGGAACCTGCCCGCTCATTAAGATATGTCAATACCCCTTCAGGAGAACTAATACTTGTAGTAGGTGATGAACATAAAACAGGACAAGGAGAAGATATGAATAAGCATTATAATGCTTTAATAGATTTTGCCAAGGATATCTTTACCATAGAGGATATTCCCTATAGGTGGTCTACTCAAGATTGTATGACCCTGGATGATTTGCCCTATATTGGATACTATACAGCCAATACCCCTAATCTATTAGTTGCTACAGGATTTCAAAAATGGGGTATGACCAATAGTACTGTTGCTTCTATAATCCTTAAAGATTTAATACTGAAAGGCAATAGCCCTTGGCAAGATGTTTATAATCCATCTAGAAAAACTATTGCTGCCTCTACGAAAAAATTTATTACTGTAAATGCTGATGTAGCTAAACACCTAATAAAAGGGAAATTTGAATCCCTAGATAAGGAAATAGATATTCAAAATGGAGAAGCTCAAGTTGTAGAGATAGATGGCAATAGGGTTGGAGCCTACAAGGATGATAGGGGAAAAGTCCATTTTGTCAATACAACCTGCACCCATATGGGATGTGAATTAAATTGGAATAATGCAGAAAAATCTTGGGACTGTCCTTGTCATGGCTCAAGGTTTTCCCATAAGGGACAAATCCTAGAAGGTCCAGCAGTAAGGCCTCTGAATTTTACTGAAGATACAAATACAATAGAAAAACTATTTAAAGAAGACTTTTAACAAAAAGCTACCATTATGCATATGGTAGTCTTTTTTAACCTTCAAGGTAGGCCTTTTTAACCCTTTCATCTTCCAACATCTCTTTACTTTTGCCTTCCAATTCTATTTCACCATTTCTTATGATATATGCTCTGTCAGATACCTTAAGTGCCATATTGGCATTTTGTTCAACTAACAATATGGATATACCTTCCTTATTTATGTTTTCTATAATCGAGAATATTTCCTTTACAATAATAGGAGCAAGCCCCATGGAAGGTTCATCAAGTAATAATAGTTGCGGCCTAGACATCAAGCCCCTACCTATGGCTAGCATCTGTTGTTCTCCACCAGACAAGGTTCCAGCTATTTGTTCTTTTCTTTCCTTCAACCTTGGAAATAGGGAAAATATTTTTTCAAAATCCTCCTTTACTCCTTTTTTATCCTTTCTAGTATAGGCACCCATTTCAAGATTTTCCATAACTGTCATTTTAGAAAATATTCTCCTGCCTTCTGGAACATAGGATATGCCTAATTTTACTATATTTGTAGGAGTTAAGGAATGGATATTTTCTCCTCTAAACTTTATTTCCCCAGCTTCACATTTTTCTAAGCCAGATATGGATTTCAAAGTAGTACTTTTTCCAGCTCCATTGGCACCTATTAAGGTCACTATTTCCCCTTCTTCTATCTTTAAGCTTATATTTTTTACTGCATGGATTGGTCCATAGTATACATTTACATTGGAAAGTTCTAACATTCCTCAACCTCCTCTCCTAGATATGCCTTTATAACCCTTTCGTCATTTTGTATTTCTTCTGGAGTACCTTGGGCCACTAAATTTCCATAATCAAATACTAATACTTCATCACAGATATTCATTACTAAGGACATATCGTGTTCAATTAAAATTATGGTTAAATCAAAGGCTTCCCTTATCCAATTGATTAATTCCCTCAATTCTTTTGTCTCAATGGGGTTCATCCCAGCCGCTGGTTCATCTAAAAGAAGGAGCTTTGGTTTTGCTGCTAAAGCCCTTGCAATTTCTAGTTTTCTTTGATCACCATAGGGCAAGTTTTTTGCCAGTTCATCCTTTTTATCCAATAGATTAAATTTTTCCAATAATTCCAATGCATTTTCATAGGCATTGGCTTCAGCTTTGTAATAAGAGGGCAGCCTAAGGAAGGCAGAACCTATACCATATTTAAATCTATTGTGAAATCCAATGAGAATATTATCAAGGACAGTCATATCTTTAAATAACCTTATATTTTGAAAGGTCCTAGCAATTCCATAATGAACAATTTTATGAGGTTTTAAATCCTTAGTCCTAATCTTAGAATCTAAATTATAGGTTATTTCACCCGATGTAGGACTGTATATTCCCGTTAGGAGGTTGAAGAAAGTAGTCTTTCCTGCTCCATTGGGGCCAATTAAACCGATTATATTTCCCTTTTCTATATTTACATTAATATTTCTAATAGCCTTAATTCCGCCAAAGTTCTTTGATAGACTATTTACTGATAGCACCCACATTAAATTCTACCTTCTTTCTGTTTTTCTTTCTACTTTTAAATATCTTAAACTCCCTTTTGCCTAATATACCTTTGTGCCTATAGACCATTATTACAAACAATATTACTGAATAAATAACCATCCTCAATTCAGGTATTCCTTGTAGGAATAGTGAAATAATCGATAGTGAAATTGCACCAATTACTGAGCCTAAAATACTACCTATGCCTCCAAAAACAACTATTACTAGTATATCTATAGATTTCATAAAGCCAAAGGAATCAGGTTTTATGAAATAAAAGTAATTAGCATATAAGGACCCTGCTGTACCTGCAAAAAAAGCTCCAATGGCAAAGGCCAATACTTTGTAATAAGTAGTATTAACTCCCATGGACTCAGCAGCTATTTCGTCTTCCCTAATGGCTATACAGGCCCTGCCATGATAGGAGTTTAAAAACCTCTTTATCAACAATATTGTGACTAGGACAGAAGCAAATATCCAGGTCCAATTGGTGTATCGTGGTATATCGTTAAAGCCTATGGCACCCCCAATATAATCTGTATTTATGGCTATAACCCTTACAATTTCACCAAAACCTAAGGTTGCTATGGCCAAATAATCTCCCTTAAGCCTTAAAGTAGGGATTCCAATCAAAATACCAGCAACAGATGCCACAACGCCTGATAATAACAAGGCTAAAATGAAAGGTTGATTAAACTTAGCAGTTAGTATTGCTGAAGTATATGCGCCCATAGACATAAAAGCTGCATGTCCCAAGGAAAATTGGCCAGTAAATCCTGTAATTAAGTTTAAGCTAACTGCTAAAATGATATTTATACCTATAATAACTAAGTTTAGCTCATAATAGGAATCAATTATACCTGTATTTATCAGTACTTGAACTAAGATATAAAAAGCAAAAAGGATGACCCCAAGTAAAATCTTTTTATTAACTTTGTTCATCATCAGCGAACCTCCTCTCCTAAACCTTTTCCTTCACTGTTTTGCCTAATAATCCGCTGGGTTTTATTAGTAGAACTATAATCAATATGCCAAATGCAACTGCATCCTTAAATATGGATCCTCCATAGGCTGAAACTAAGGTCTCTACCATGCCAAGGAAGAAACCGCCAAATACTGCCCCTGGTATAAGTCCAATTCCTCCCAAGACTGCGGCCACAAAAGCCTTTAATCCAGGAACAGTACCCATTAGTGGATTTATTGTATTATAATATACTCCTACTAAGACACCAGCTGCCCCAGCTAAGGCAGAGCCAATTGCAAAGGTAAAGGATATTATCCTATTTATATCTACACCCATAAGCTGGGCTACATCTTTGTCTAAGGCTACTGCTCTCATGGCCTTACCTATTTTCGTCTTTAAGACAACATACTGAAGAAGCAACATAAGAACAATGGTTATTAAAATTATATAGATATTTTTTGTATCTAAGAGAGCCTTTCCACCTAATATGCTTATTTTATTGCTGCTTAAAACATCTGGAAAAGTCCTTGTATCTGGTTTTACAAAATACATCATGGTATATTGTAAAAACAAGGATACTGCTATGGCAGTTATAAGGGCAGAAATTCTTGATGCATTTCGTAAAGGCTTATAAGCTACTTTCTCTATCAATATTCCTAAAATACTACAAGTTACCATGGAGATTAACAAGGCTGGGACAAAGCCTAGGCCTAAAAATCTAGTTACAGCATATCCTACATAGGCCCCTATCATGTAGATATCTCCATGAGCAAAATTTATTAAATTTATTATTCCATATACCATGGTATATCCCAGGGCTATTAAGGCATAAATGCTACCTAAGGATATTCCATTTATCAATTGTTGTAATACTTGCTCCATAATTAACATCCTTTCTATTGGAGGGAATGCCTATAAGGATTATAAGCTCCTTAGACATTCCCTTAATTGATTATTTTGGATCTAATTTCTTCAAGAATGTTGGAACCCCATCTATCAATTCGATTATCGTTGTAGATTTAATCGGGTTATGGTATTCATCAATAGTTATAGTTCCTGTAACCCCTTTAAAATTCTTAGTTGCTTCAAGGGCTTCTTTTATTTTTTCAGGACTAGCTTCTCCAGCTCTTTCTATGGCATCCTTTAATAAATATGCCATATCATAGCCTAAAGCATTGAATCCATCTGGCTCCTTATTATATTTTGCCTTAAAGCTTTCTCTAAATTTTACAACCTCTTCTGCATCATCCATTGGTGAATAGTGATTAGAGTAATAGACATTGTTTGCTGCTTCCTTTCCTGATATTTCAACAAATTTAGGTGATTCGTATCCATCTCCGCCTAAAATCGGTACGTCTAATCCTAGCTCCCTGGCTTGTCTAACAATTAGGCCTACTTCTTCATAATAACCTGGTACAAATAAAACTTCTGGGTTAGCTCCCTTAATATTTGTCAATACGGCTTTAAAGTCTGTATCCTTAGCTTGATATGCTTCTTCTACTAGGATCTTGCCTCCATATTTTTCTATAGTCTCTTTAAAGGCCTTTGAAAGTCCTTTTGCATAATCAGATGTACTATCTGCTAAGATGGCAGCATTTTTTGCCCCTAAATCATTTACAGCAAATTCAGCCATTATAACTCCCTGGAAGGAATCGCTAAAGCAGGTTTTAAAAATATACTCTCTAACATTTCCATTGCTATCTACAGTTATATCGTCTGCTGTTGCAGAACCGGTAATTAGTGGAATTTTGTTTTGCATAGCAGCTGGAATGGCAGCCTTAGTGTTTCCAGAGGTAGCTGGTCCAAGTAGGGCTACGACATTTTCTCTAGTTGCTAACCTTGCGGAAACATTGGCAGATTCTGTATCCTCTGATTTATTGTCAATCTTAACTAATTCTATTTCTTTGCCTAGCACTCCGCCGCTTTTATTGATTTCTTCAACGGCTAATTCTATACCTTCTGTTAAACCTTGACCATAAGTTGCTACTCCACCTGATAGTTCATAGTTTAATCCAACTCTTATAGTATCACCATTATTAGATGATGAATTTGATGTACATCCAGCTAACAAACTCAATACCAATGCCAAAGATAAAATTCCAAGCAACTTTTTCTTCATTACAGTCACCACACTCCTCAGTATTTTTTTATTGAAAATGAAATCCATATTCATCATGATTTGCATAATAAAGATTTAATATCGGCCGATATTAAAAAAACCTCTACATGTATGCAAATACATGTAGAGGCCAATTAGGCGTTACCACTCTACTTCGTAATTATCTCGCGATAATTACCTCCCTAGGTTCAATACTAAACCCTGGCCTTTTAACGGGGCCTACCGATATGGCTTACTTATACGTTTCAGCCATATAACTCCGAAGTGATCGTTCCCTATTAAATCGATGCTGGCTCTCACCTTCTGCCAGCTCTCTGTAATCGATTTTGCTAATAGTTCACCCTTCATCATAGTTTTTAAAAATATTAAATTTTATAAAGATTGCAATCTTTATAATAATTAGAAATTAATATAGCATGCTAAAGCGATATTGTCAACACTTTATTTGACTTTTTTTGCACTTTTTTTATCAAATCAAATTTGGCCTTGGATCTAACCCTTGATATTTCAAGGCTTTCACCATTTTACCTTTTTCTAAAAAATTGTCAAAAAATCTGTTAATTATTTCCTTTAAACATATCTTGTGAAAGTTTAGGCAAGAAAAAATGATAATGCTAATTGATAATTTAGAACAATGTGGTAAAATATATTGTAATTATACCCCCTGGAGGTTTGTTTATGAAAGAAAAAATTCTCAGCATTCTATCAATCTTTGCTGCCTTCGGTGCAGCCTTTTGTTGAACAGGTGGATTAATATTGGGATCCCTAGGTTTAGGGACAATTGGACTAGCATATATGTCTCATATAACAAAATATAAACCTATTTTCGTCCTGATAACAGCAGGATTATTGTTTCTTTCCTATAGCTTAATAGAAAAAAACAATTCTAGCAGAGGCACAAAGATAGTTTTTTGGATTTCTGCTATAGTTTCAATAATCATTCTATATTATCCAAATATAATAAATCTTTTTAACAAATAAAGTAAAGGCCTAAGTGGCTTTTACTTTATTAGGATTGATTTTACCCTATTGCTCCATTTGCCACACCTATCTCCAAAACAACCGATTTCTTGATTGTTTTCAATTAATTTTACAACCTCACACCTATTGCTGCAGCCTGAACATTCAAAGCTATTGGATTCAAATTTGCTATCAGCAAGGTTAAAACCTTTAAAATTAGTTTTTCTTTCTTTTTCTGCCATTTCTTTTCCTAATATAGCCGCTCCTATGGCCCCCATTACATTATAGTCTTTTGGCACGATTATTTCGAAACCTAAAGCCCTCTCAAAGGCAGCCTTTATCCCCTTGTTCGCTGCAACTCCTCCTTGGAAAAAAACCTTTGGCAGTATTTCCTTACCCTTGCCTACATTATTTAGATAATTTCTAACTAAGGCATCACAAAGTCCTCGAATAATATCAGCCTTATTATAACCTAGCTGCTGCTTATGAATCATATCCGATTCTGCAAAAACTGCACACCGTCCTGCTATTCTAACTCCTATATTTGAATTTAGGGCATAATCTCCAAATTCTTCAATAGGTATATCCAACCTTTCAGCTTGCCTATCTAAAAATGAGCCTGTACCTGCAGCACAGACTGTATTCATTGCAAAGTCAGAAACTACTCCATTTCTTATTATAATTATTTTTGAATCCTGACCACCAATTTCTATAATAGTTTTTACATCCCTATCTATTTCTAAGGCAGCAACAGCATGGGAAGTAATCTCGTTTTTAACTGCATCTGCACCGATTAAAGTGGCGGCTATATGCCTACCACTACCTGTTGCACCCACCCCTGATATTTTTACATTATTGTATTTATCTTTAAGTATCTTAAAGCCTTCCTGTACTGCTTTTATGGGGCTGCCCTTTGTTCTTATATATATTTTTTCTACCACTTTCATGTGGCCATCTAATAATACGAGATTTGTACTAACTGATCCCACATCAACTCCAAGATAATACATTTTTCCTTCTCCTTTCAAGCAAGTCGATAAAGGCCTCAACCCTAGTTACAAATCCAGCCTCTCCTGTCATTTCATCTACAACTAAGGACATTATAGGAAAGTCCTTTTCCTTGGATATAGTAGGTAATATTGCCTTTGATACTATTTCTGGCATACAGCCAAGAGGAAAGATTTGAATAGCGCCATTAAAGCCTTCTTTTTGGGCCAATACTGCCTCTCCTATACATTCTCTACCATGGCCTCCAACTCCTAGAGAAAGGTATTTCTTTGCATTTCTTTTTATCTTAAGGGAATTTAATTTAGTTGGTTTTAATAATGTATCCTTAACCCACCAGCTAGGCGTAAGCTTTCTCTTAGTTGCAACCCCATAATCCATTAACTTATCTTCGATGTAGAGGTTAGAAAATGGTTCTATTATAGTATATATTTCACCTATAATTGCTATTTTAATGGGGTTTTTTCCCTTGTCTATTTTTACATTATCTAGCCTATTCTTATATTCTTCTAATACCATAATCATATCCCTTGGACTATTAGTATTCATAGCATCTCTTTTACAGCTATTTAAAAGTTTTTTACATTCTCCTTTATTTACTTCATAACCTGCTAGATAGTGGGCCTTTTCCTCTATCTCATCTATTAAATTCATTACCCTTACTGCCCTTAAAAGGGCTTTTATCTGGCCAGCCTTTCCTTTTCTACTATTTCTAGAGATTTGATTTATCCTATTATATAATTCCTTTATACCTATATCTCCAGGTGCATCAATTACAATAAAGTTTATATTTTTACCCATCCTCTTAAATAGATTCATTTGCATTTCTGCATATTTCCCAAACCGGCAGGGTCCACAGCTGCCTGGAAGTAGAACTGTATCTGCTCCTTTTTCAATTGCTTGGATATAGTTTCCCACCATAATCTTATAGGGTAAACAGATTTCCTCTGGTGAATGTAAAGAACCCATCTCCAAGGCTTCTTTATTGTTCAGTGGTGGCATAATATATTCTATCCCCAATCCATCAAATAAGGCTTTTGCAGCTATGTATACATTACCTAAGTGTGGAGCTGTAATTTTCAAATTACCCCCCTCCCTAACATGTCTACGAAAGCTTCAACCCTAGTATCTAGGCCTGCTTCTCCAGTATGTTCATCTATTTTTAAGGTCATGAAAGGAAAATTCCCTATCCTTTCTTTTATCAATTCTATAACTACAGAATCTATGCCACAGGCAAAGGAGGAAATATATATTATTCCATTCACTTTATTTTCCCTATATACATTTGATGCAAAACCATAGGAGTTTCTTGCAAAGGTCCAAAAAGGTCTTTTATATAGGCGTTTAACCTCTTCATCAATTAAGCTATCTTCTACAACTTCTTCCGTAACTACACCTACTCCTAGCCTATTAAGCTTTTCTACTATATTCATATTTACATAATTATCAAAAATGTTATAGGGATGGCCTACTATTGCTACAGTCAATTGTTGACTATCATCATTGAAACCTAATTTAAACTTATCCTGTTTAATCAATGCAGTATTAAAGGCATTTTTAATTTTCTTCTTGTCCTTAGTTATTATCCTTCCTATTTCCCTGGCCCAGGGATAGAGTTTTCTTCTAGATATGGCATATATAGGCTTATCTATTATCCTAGGCATTTTAGGAATGGAATTTTTTATCATCTCTGGCAGTCCACAAAATTTGGGACATATATATTCCCTACTTCTAACTTGCATGAACCTGGGAATGAGGATAATATCACACTTGTCCTTCAAATATGCCACATGGCCATGGAAGACTTTCACAGGAAGGCATGCATCGTCTACACAGTATTTGACACCTTCATCTAAGATATCCTTATTGGTATCAGGTGATATGACTAATTCTGAACCAAGTTCCTGAAAAAAAGTCGTAAAAAAAGGGTAGTATTTATAATACAAAAGTCCCTTAGGTATGCCTACTATCATATTTCCCTCCTAATAATTCACATTACTTCACTTATTATTGGCACAAATTTGAAAAGTATACAAAAAAGATATATGTATGTAACTATGGTTTTAAAAATAAATAAAAAAGCTTAGGATTATCTACACTAGAAGAAAACCCTAAGCATATGTTTTTATCTTCAATTAGAATCATTTATAACTGCCTGGATACATTTATCCTTAGTAAAATCTTCATGGGGAGTTGGATCTACTTCAATATGGGGCCTGGTTCTCGTCTCCATGTTTATTGTTCCATCTGAATTTAATCCAAGCTCTCTACTAAATCTAATTACAAACTTACTATTTGGCAAGTAGATTAGAGGAATTTCTTCAAAGACCCTATCTCCACCTGTAGTCTCTCCAACTAATGTTGCAAAACCAGTATCCTTAGCAAAGGAAGCAAACTTTTCAGCCGATGAAAATACATTCCTGTCAACTAATAGATAAATCTTTCCTTTAAAATCTATATAGTCTGAGGAATTAGTGTTTACTGATAGGGGATTTATGGTAATCCTATATATTTTGTAATAATCAAAATCAGTTTTTATTTCCTCTGGAAATTGAGCCAAAATATTTTCATCTAACAAATTAATTGATTTTGAATCCTCTACTAAGTATGGACTATATTTATATTTATTAATATGGCTATCCTTAAAAAAAGCATAGTAATTTTGACTTAATGTTTTATTGGTTAATAAGGAAACTATATAATTCCAATAAGAATCATATCCACCGCCATTACCTCTTATATCGATAATTAGTTTCTCATAATCCTGAACTTGCCTCAAAAAGTCCTTTATTTTAATACTATCTTCCTTTGCAACATCAAAACCACCCATACTTTTAAATTTAATATAGGCAACTTCATTATGGATTAATATTTTTGTTTCCAATTGAGTATCACTATATAAATGGTCTATATTATCTAATTCTTCTACTATTCCATCAAAATTATATCTGGCCCATACAAATGGATTAGAAAAAACCCTGTATCTAGACATATATCTATATGGATTATCATGGTTAGAAAAAAACTCGTAATAGCTTTTATAAAAACTTTTATAGCCATATCCACTAACTACATTTACATGCCAGTTGTTTAAGTCTCCTAAGATTCGAGCTAAGGCTACAAGAAATTCCGCATCATTATTAGTGTTTTTAATAATTCTTTTGTATTTTCCCTTATTCCCTAACCAGTCTATATTATTCAATCTCTCATTAACCTTAAAAAAGGGATAATTTTCTTCTAATACACTACATAAGTATTCAAAGTCATCTAACTTTTCCCTGTCTGTCAACCTAGCATCTAATATTCCATAGGCTGAGGCATCTAAGGCAGTTACCTGGAATTCATCTTGCATATTGTAAATTCGTTCTATGCCAAATATAGCTAGAATTAAAGAAATAATGATTACAGTAATTCTAATTTTTTGTTTCCTTGTCATAGGTAATTTCCTTTTTGGCAACTCAAAACTCCCCCTTATAAATAGATTTATGATTTTTTATAGAAAAACCTATTAATTTTAATTAAATATCCTCAAAATATAAATATATATTACCATAAGATATTAATAAATAAAATATTCTGGCCATTTACACCAGACTATTAGGTTGCCATCCATCTTTTGTGTTGCAGCTGTTTGTTCTTGAATTTTTAATATTAATGTTTATTATTTTTTTAATTCTGCTAATTTCTGTTGCATATTAATAGGCAAGTGGGTATTATACTATTAAAGTTCTAAGTAAGGAGGTATAATATTGAAGGCACTAATAACTTTTAAGTACAAAGATGAAGAAATGAAGCTTCTTGAAGACCTTGGTTACGAGATAATATTTAATGACGAAAGAGATTTTTCCTTTTCTGAGGATATGAAGGACGCCGAGGTACTGGTATGTTTTGATCCTTTTAAGAAATTAGATATTGACCTGTTCCCTAAGCTTAAATGGATACAATTGTTAACTGCAGGTATTAATCAGGTTCCAGTTGAAAAGGTATTGAAAAAAAATATTGTACTTACAAACAGCAGGGGAGTATACAGTATACCTATAGCTGAATGGATAGTTTTGAAGGCGTTAGAAATGATAAAAAACAGCAGAGACTTCTATAAAAAACAGGAAGAAAAGATTTGGAAAATGGATACTTCACTTCTGGAAATATATGGTAAGATTGTAGGCTTCTTGGGAACTGGATCTATAGCTCAGGAAGCTGCTAAAAGGTTGCAAGCTTTTGGCGTAAAGATTGTAGGATTTAATAGAACTGGCAGGAATGCAGAGCATTTTCACCAATCTTATCCAATAGATAAAATCAATCAAGAAATCTCCCAATGTGACTTTTTCGTAATCACTACTCCTTATACTGAAGAAACCCATCACCTGATAAATGAAGAAGTTTTTTCTCATATGAAGGATGGAACTTATTTAATTAATATTGCCCGTGGCAGCATAATCGATGAAAAAGCCCTGATCGAAAATCTAAAATCAGGTAAAATAAAAAAGGCAGCCCTTGATGTGTTTGAAACAGAGCCTCTTCCAGAAGATAGTCCCTTGTGGGATATGGAAAACGTAATCATATCTCCCCACAACTCCTGGGGCTCAGAGATGATTAGTAGAAGAAGATTTGAAATTGCATATGAAAATATGAAAAGATATATAAATAATGAAGAACTTATTAATATAGTTGATTTAGAAAGAGGCTACTAAAAAATAGCCCACTATTAGGTTTACCTAAATAGTGGGCTATTTTTAAATCCCAACCTTATCCAATTCGTATAGATTATATCGATTCATTATATCTATCAGTTTTAAGGCATATTGTGAATCTGTGGCATATCCGCTTCTCTTTAAAGCCCATGCCCCAAGCTTTCCATTGTGCATAACTTCCCTAAAGGGTTCATATCTGCTGCTGGTTAGTAGTAAATTCTTGTGGTCTATCCAGCTTTCATGTATATCGTTATAAGCCCTAAATTCAGCGTCAATTCGATACCTATTTCCATTGTATTCTTCCCAAGTATTTGAAATGACAGAACCTGCAGTAGCTTTACCCTTTATTCCAAATAGGTTATTAGATATTTTTCCTGTGTATTTGTCTACTGGTACACTTTGTCCCCATCCAGTTTCAAGTATGGCCTGGGCAGTTTGCAATGCTGCAGACATTCCAGTTTTTTCCCAAGATTCCTTCGCCAGATTTGATGCTAAGCCTAAGAATTTATCTTTCTCTATTATTGGCACAGGTCCATAGGTTTTGTCTAAATATACTTTAAATGGTATTTCTTCACTTTCTATTATTTTACCTTCGTACTTGCCTGAGGCTTTTATTTTCCACCAGCCACTATCTTCCTTATTTGGTGAAAATATAACTTCTTTCTTTTCTTCATCAGAACTTAAGACTTTTGCAAAGCCTGTTTCCATATTAGTAATGATGTACTCAACTTCAACTAAATCAAAATTGCTTATTACCCCTAACTTTACATCCCCAGTAATGACTTGGTTTGGGCCAATTCCATCTAATAAGAGTCTAGGACTACCATCTATTTTAACAGTAATACTTTCACTTTCAATTGTTCTAAGCCCTGTATCCTTTACCCTTACAAACAACTCCCTTTGGCCAGAAATATCAGGGGTTGGAAACCACTTGTAGCTGCCATATCCAAGCCTTGCTATGACTATTTCTTCTCCTGTGGTAGGGTCTCTCATTACATATTCAGTTTCGCTGACATGAAAATTTCTAGAAGCGGACAGGGTAACTGGCCTATCTACAGTCATTCCCTCTTTGACCCCCAATAGAGAAAGTTTTTTAGTAACTTCCACCCTGCCCGTTATAGGTTCACTTTCATATGCTTGTCCATCATAATCATAAGCTATTACCTTAAATTCATAATTGCCATTATCCTCCCACATTGGAGTCCAAATAAATGGACCATATGGATCCATCTCCCCTGTTGCCGTTGTTTTGTTTTTATCCAAATTAGTTATTTCATATTTTACATAAAATGCTTCAAAGTTCACATCAGCACCTAAAGTAACAGGACCATCTATTATTTCTTCATCTAAGCCAGTAAGATATACTTCTGGTTGTACATCAACCTCAATCGAAACAGCATCTCCTGCAATAAAATTTCCATCCTCATCATAAATGGCAGCAACTAAGGCTTTGTCACCATTATCCCTTAAGCTTGGCAACCATATATACTTGCCCCTTACATCCTCTCCCCTTCCTATTACATAGCCCTTGGCCGTATTTGGGTCCAGTAGTAAATACCTTATTTCCTTATCATTATTTATTTCACCGGTCAAACTAACTTGAAGTTCTGTTTTTCCTGATATAGTTTGTCCATTAGCTATTGAACTTATCTTAACATCATAGAAAGGGATAAATTCAGAAGTTTCCCTTGAATCAATATATATAGTTCTACTTTTCTCATCCCATTGGATGCCTATACCTAGTCCATTACTAACTAATCGAATAGGTACAAAAGTCATTTCATTTGTTATTTTGGGAGCTATGTCTGATATAAAGAATTTTCTCTCATCTCCCTTGTATTCTACTAACCTGCTATCAATTCTTAACAATATGCTAGTATTATCTTTTATGATCTCTACAGTCCTATCTTCTTCATTCCATACAACATCTGCCCCTAGTTCTTCACTAATTATACGGATTGGAACCATTGTTCTTCCATTTTCTATATAAGGGGATACTGATGACTCTATGGTTTTCCCATCGATATTGAGCTTGATTTCACTTGATGCTAATACCTTTATTTGAATAGACTTAATTAAGACTAAAAAAATGGAAACCATGATCAGGATTAATGATTTTTTCTTCATTTGTATTCCCCTTTCCCTTATTATCTTTACAGTTTCATTCTACTATAATTATCCATCACTGTCTATATTAGTAACAGTATTGTAACCAAATATTATTCCAAACTCTTTTAGTTTTTCTTCTGTGCCAATCCATACTGGGGTCCCAAGGTCAATTAAATCATAAAGTTCTTCCACATCTTCATTAAACATCCTGATACAGCCTAAGGAAATGTACCTGCCAATACTATTTTTGTCGGAGTTTCCATGAATTCCATATACCCCTCCTCCTCCTATATTTAATCCCATCCATCTCCTGCCTAAGGGATTATTTGGTGCACCTCCTCTTATGGGTTTATACCTCCCTGCCCCACCCCATGCTGGATTTATTAACTTGGTTACTATTATAAATTTACCTTCTGGAGTATATTTGGGATTCTTCCCGGTTGCTACTGGATAAGTTTTAACTACTTCCCTGTTATATAAATGATAAAGAGTATTGTTATCCTTATTGATAACTATAAAGTTTCCCTCGGGTACATCTATATTTTCTTGGCAGTTGTCCATAGAAAAAATTAATTCCTTAGCTAAAATAAGGATTTTATTTTCTTCCATATCTTCATTTATTCTAGTAAAAGTTTTTATTCCCACTATACCATCAGGTACTAAGCCATTTTCCCTTTGATAATCCATTACTATTTCCTTAGTTCTTTGATCAAAAAAATAATCTTCACTTAATCCTTCATAACCCTTAGCTATAAAAAATTTTTTAAGCCTTAGTACCTCTTCACTTATTATTCCTTCCCTTAACATTAGGCCATCTATTCTAAACTTTGTAATCTCTACCTCTTCTATGATTTCTTCCTTTATATCATCTATTTCAGTATTTTCAACAATTTCCTCTAATTCCTCTAGTTCATCTAATTCATGTACTTCATCATTTTCTATTTCTCGTTCTTCTTTTATTTCATCCTTTAAGCCCCCCATGGCTGCCAGATGGTAATTTTGACACTGACTTGCAAGTAAACTACTAGCTTGGCAAAATATACTTAGTATCATCAGTACTGAGGCCAATATTAAATACTTCATTCTCCTAATTCCTTCCTTTCAGTTCTACTATTTGCTGCATTTCCCCTTTTCTTATAAAAAGGAAGATTATTTAAGCATTTATTTAATATAGATATGTTGAATCTTCTTAAAAGTTTCCTACAGAATATTTATTTCAAATAAGCTTAAAATATTATATAATGCTTTTAAAGAAAAATTTGTGAGGGGAATTCTATGAAAAAGAGAGTAATTTTAGGTATGAGTGGAGGGGTAGATTCCTCAGTTTCTGCATTATTACTGAAAAAAGCTGGATATGATGTAATCGCCCTATTTATGAAAAACTGGTCAGAAATCGACGAATTTGGAGTATGTACTGCAACCCAAGATGCAGAAGATGCAAGAAGAGTTGCAGAGCAATTGGATATTCCCTTTTATACTATAAATTTTGAAAAGGAATATTGGGACAGGGTATTTACCTATTTTTTAAACGAATATAAAAAGGGCAGAACTCCCAACCCCGATGTAATGTGTAATCAAGAAATAAAGTTTAATGCCTTTCTAAATTATGCTTTAAAATTAGATGGAGATTATATAGCCATGGGCCACTATGCCCAGGTGGAAGAACGAAATGGAAAATATTATCTCCTTAGGGGAAGGGATAAGAACAAGGATCAAAGCTACTTTCTGTCTAGAATTGGACAAAGGGCCCTTTCCAAAACCTTATTTCCTGTTGGTCATTTAGAGAAAAAAGAAGTAAGGGCCATAGCAGAAAAATATAATCTATACACAGCAAAGAAAAAGGATTCAACTGGCATATGCTTTATAGGAGAAAGGGATTTTGATGAGTTTTTAGATAGATACCTATTAACTAAGGAAGGGGATATTATAAGTGTAGATGGCCAAAGCTTGGGAAGGCACAAAGGCCTTATTCACTATACCTTAGGCCAGAGAAGAGGTATTGGAATTGGTGGAATTGGTACGGGAGAACCCTGGTTCGTAGCTGGAAAGGATTTGAAAAAAAATATACTCTATGTTGCCCAAGGGGAAGATCATCCTGCCTTATATTCCATATCTTTAATTAGTGAAGAACCAGCATGGACTTTAGGAAGTCCACCGAAGATGCCATTGGAATGTACTGCCAAATTTAGGTATAGGCAGAAGGATATACCTGTAATAGTTAATATCTTGGATAATGGAGACCTTCATATTCAATACAAGGAACCAGTAAAAGCAGTAACACCCGGTCAGGTAGCTGTATTGTATAAAGATGAAATTTGCCTAGGTGGCTCTGTAATTAAATCTACAGAACCCCTAGACAAAAAATACCAGTTTTTACACAATAATTAAACTTGTTCAAAATATCCATGCAAGAAATATACCATTTTTTGATTATTTCATTTTTTTAAATATTTATGAATATTTATGATACTATATTGAAATTGACATTGAATTGTAGTAAACTCTAAGTGATGTTTTAATATTATCTTATATTATGCTAAAGGGGGATTAGTATGAAAACAAAGAAGCAAGCAACCCTAGGTCATGCATTTATTCCAATTATAGTACTAATGGTTGTACTATCTGTTTCAATCTTAGTCTTTGGTGCTGACCCACATATCCCGTTATTAGTTGCCAGTATAGTTGCAGCATTTGTGGCAATTTTCGGACTTGGATATACCTGGGAAGAGGTTGAAAAGGGTGCTATTGAGACAATCCAATTGTCCATGCAGGCAATACTTATTTTAATGATTATAGGTACATTAATAGGTGCCTGGATACTTAGTGGAACTGTGCCTGCCATGATTTACTATGGTTTGCAAATTCTTTCACCTAGTATTTTCTTAATTGCTACTTTAGTGATTTGTTCTATCGTATCCCTAGCAACGGGAACATCCTGGGGAACTGCCGGAACCATTGGTGTTGCTTTAATGGGTGTTGGCCAAGGATTAGGTATTCCTGCTCCAATAGTAGCTGGTTGTATAGTATCTGGAGCATATTTTGGAGACAAGATGTCACCTTTATCTGACACAACTAACCTTGCTCCAGCAATGGCAGGTTCTACCTTATTTGAACATATTGGATACATGGTTTATACTACAGGTCCTACTTACTTAATTTGTTTGGTATTATATGGTCTTATAGGTGCAAAATATGCTGGTAGCTCACTTGATACTGGAAGTATAGACATGATTCTAAATGCAATTGCAGGTAACTTCAATATCACACCTCTACTACTACTTCCACCTGTCATCGTAATAGTCCTGATAGCACTAAAAATACCTGCCATACCTGGACTTCTTTCTGGTACAGTTCTAGGTGGGATATTCGCTGTAATATTCCAAGGCTCAACTCTAGGTGATATAATTGATGCAACCCATTACGGAGTAACTGTTGAAACCGGAGTAGAACTTGTAGATGACCTACTAAGCGGTGGTGGCTTAGACGGCATGATGTGGACAGTTTCATTAATACTACTAGCCATGGTATTTGGTGGTATTATGGAAAGGACTGGTATGCTACAAGCTATAGGTAATGCAATCCTAAAATTTGCTAATAATACTGGTTCTTTAGTAACAGCCACAATACTAACAAGTTTAGCAGTTAATATATTGGCAGCAGACCAATACTTGGCTATTGTAATACCTGGAAGAATGTATAAGAGTGTTTATGATGAGAGAGGCTTAGAACCAAGACTTCTATCAAGAACTCTAGAAGATGCTGGTACTTTAACTTCTCCATTAATTCCTTGGAATACATGTGGTGCCTTTATGCATACAGCTTTAGGAATATCTCCAATGCAATTCGCACCTTATGCATTCCTCAACTTCTTAAACCCAATAGTTGCAATTGTTCTCGCCTTTACTGGAATTGGTATTAAACAGGATAAAAGTAAAATAGCAAAAAGTTAACTAATAATAAAGGACATTAAGAAGATTCTTAATGTCCTTTAACTTTTTATACTTTAACTTGCTTTGAAATTATAAATAGGCTTTATAATATGGAGGATATCCACCGTTTCACCAATATTACCTATTATCTCCTCCATTGGCTTATATGCAAAAGGCGCTTCATCTAGGGTAGATTTGTTAATTGAAGTAGAATAAATCCCTTCCATGGTCTTTTTAAATTCTTCTAAGCTTAATTCCTCTTTTGCCATATTTCTGCTCATTATCCTGCCTGCTCCATGAGGTGCAGAAAAGTTCCAATCAGGATTTCCCTTTCCAATGGCAATTATAGACCCATCCCTCATGTTAATAGGTATTAATACCTTTTCGCCTTCATAGGCTGATATGGCACCTTTTCTAATTATATTATCCCTGAAATCAATATAGTTGTGAATTGTTTCGAAATAGCTAAACTCTTTTAACGATTTTCCTAATAAAGATGAAAGTATGATTTCAGCCATGATTTCCCTGTTGAGGCTAGCATATTCTTGACATATTTTCATATCATGAAGGTACCTTTCTCTGTATTCTCCTGTTAAATAACATAAGTCCTTAGGATATTTGGGTTTTAATCCTTCATATTGTTTTTTTAATTTGTCTAAGGCTTTTTTTATTTCTTTTCTTTTTCCCTTTTCTTTATAGGTCTTGATTATTTCATCTCGTTTAATAAAGTATTCTTCCTTGCCACTACAAAGCTCAACAGCCAGTCTCTGATAGATTTCCGCCACCTGTTTTCCAAGGTTCCTGCTACCTGAATGGATAGTTAAATATTTCCTATTATTTTCATCTATACCTACTTCTATAAAGTGGTTTCCTCCACCTAGGGTACCTATACTCCTTTGTATTCTTTTTGTTTCCTTTAAATCCCTGTAACAGTATAACTCTTCCAAGGGGGCAAATTTATGTCTTCTTTCCTTATGGACCTTATTCCCAGAGGGGATTTTATTGTAAATGATTTTATCCAAGGTTGGCAAATCTAAATCTATATCACCCAGCTCAACTGTCAATATGCCACATCCTATGTCTACACCAACAATATTTGGTATGACCTTGTCTCCCATATCTGCTGTAAAACCTATTACACAACCTACTCCTTGATGGACATCAGGCATTATTCGAACCTTTGACCCCTCAATAAAGCTTTGATTGAGCAAGGTTATAATCTGGTCTCTAGCTCCATCTTCAAGCTTGTCTGTAAAAACCTTGGCGCTGCCATAGGCTCCCTTTAATTCCATAGATACACCCTTTCTATATATAATCATTTAACCTATACACCAAACATGTTAATTATAATATACCCTAGTAAATAATGCAAAAAGCCTTAGGGAGACATTAAAAGGCAATTTGCCAACTATTTCTATAAAAAAACCCTTGAAGAACAGTTAATAGTCCTGTTCTTCAAGGGGAAATAAATCCTTGTTTAGTTAAACATATCTATTTACTTATATTAATTTCCTGCCTTTACTGCCTTAGCTGCATGTTCTCCTGCTATACGGCCACTGGTCAGAGCAAATTGCACTGCACTACCTGACATATATACTTGGTTGTATAAAACTTTGTTGGCACATTCTCCACCAGCATATAGGTTGTTTATTATTGAACCATCTTCTCTCAAAACTTGGTAGTTTTCATTTGTCTTAACACCACCAATGGTACCCATAGTCTTAGGATAGTATCTTATTGCAAAATATGGGCCTTTTTCTACAGGAACCAATAAGGATTCTGGTTTGCCAAAGGTATCTTTGCCAGTTTTTACCCCTTCATTGAAGGTATTAATAGTATTTACAAGGTTTTCCTCTGGTACTCCCATGGCCTTAGCCAGTTCTTCTATTGTTTCTCCGTAGGCAATTTCTTCATGTGGTAATTCTCCCTTTAAGGTTTCAGCAAGCTGAGCATTAGCTTCACTGGAATCTATGATAACCCACATCTTTTCTTGTTTCGCAGCCTCATTAGTTAAAATTGCATAGTGAACTGCTTCATTCATGAAACGTTGACCTTTTTCATTAATGTAAATCTTTGTTGGATCCCACTCTAAACCACTTAATCCTTCAACCTTGGTACCTATGGCTAAGCCAATTATCCAGGGATCCTCATATAAGGCAGCTCCTATTTTTTCTGCCATTAAAATTCCATCTCCAGTACTGCTAACAGCTGCTGCACTTAGTTCTGAGGTGCCTGCCATTTCAGGTACAAATCTTTCTAAAAGGTCTTCATTTCTAGCAAAGCCACCTGTGGCCAATATTACCTTTTTAGCATTTATCTTTACTGGTCCCTCTTTGCCCTCTGCCAGTACTCCAACTACATCTCCATTTTCATTTGTAATCAGTTCAGTTGCCCTAGTTTCCTTTAATATTTCTACCCCTTTACTCGTTAAGAATTTTTCTAAATTGTTAGTTACATCAGAACCACCTTTTTCAGGGAAATGAAGTCTTCTTACTGGGTCGAAACCAAATCCCTCAATTCTTGTATATTTGTGGCCAATATAGTCAACCATCCAGTGGGTAGTCACTACTGCCTCATCCATGAATTTGTCTACCCTATCATAATCAGGATATTTACTGTCTGGATTACTTGTGGCTTGTCTTTCTCTCCACAACTGCATCCAGGATTCCTTAGTATCTTCTATGCCCAATTCTTTTTGGAACCTAGTTCCAGTAGCACCTATACCTCCTCCAGATAGAGCTGTAGATCCTCCAACAAAGGCCATCTTCTCAACAACTATAACTTCTGCTCCATGTTCATAGGCAGATGCAGCAGCTGCTAAGCCTGTTCCTCCTGCTCCTACTACAACCACCTCAGTAGTTAATTCTAAAATCCCCCCATCTTCTTCGCCTGTATCTGGTTCTGAATCAACAACATCAGTGGTATCTGTTGGATCAGTAGTATCTGTAGTATCAGTTTTGCTGCAGGCTGCCAGACTAAAGACTAAAAACATACAGACCAATATACTAAGTAATCTCTTCCACCTAAAATACATTTTTCTCCCCTCCTTGTTTGATATCTAACTAACTTATCTTAATTGTATAATCTGAAGTCTAGACCATGTCAAGTCTGAATTTCCTTAATTTTTGAACAAAAAAATTAAAAACATGGAGTAAGCTCCATGTTTTATAAGATGGCTTTTTTCCAAGCAAATCTACTAATTATTATTGCCAATGGTATATAAATATAAGTTCCGTAAGATGTCATAGTAATTAAATAATGGATTAGAGCAAATCCAGCAATTAGAAGCAATATTAAGAATTCCTTTCTTCCACCAGTAGTATTTTCAGTTACTTCAAAGGCCTTAGAAAAAGGAAGAAATTCACCCATCATCCTAAAAACAACAATCGTATATAAAAACATATTAGTCCCTGCCACTAGTATTTGGTCTATTATCTGCATTTTATATAGGAGCAAAAAAACCATGGCCACAAATATATACACTGGAAGAAATAGATTTACTATGGCAGCTTTTAATATACCCTTGTTTATAACAGATTTATCTCTAATAGGCATGGTCACAAAAATCCAAGCCCCTTTAAAATTACCAGAACACTCTAAGGACCAAATAACAGTTGGTATCATCATAAAGGACGTATAAATCCATAGGTAAAACTTTGTATTTATTAGGTTTGAAAGGTCTCTAAAATTCATACTTATGACCACAAGGAATGGAAATATTATGGACATGCCTATACTGGGATATACCTTTAATTTGAAAGTCCTTTCGTTCCTTAACATATTTGTAGCAAACTTAAAGAAAGCTCTTTCATCCTTGTTCTTGCATACTATTTTAGATAAAAATATAGTAAACCTGTTTTTATCCCTTGTCTTACCATCTGCACTATCAAACTTCTGTAAATATCTTTCAAAGGTAGGAACTAATTTTACATAGATAATAATTGATAGAATAGGAACTATTAATGCCAGTATTGAATAAAAAATTATATAGTTATTATAGTTTTTGTTAATTATTAATTCAAAGGGGGCAGAAAACCATATTGGAGGTACAAGATATTTCCATAGGCTTGCCTTATATTCCATGTTGTCTATATCTACGAAGTTAAATATCCTAACGATTATTTGATAGCCTAGAGACATAACAATAGTAAGGCCTATTTGAACATAATTGATTAAATCCTTTAATTTTTCGCCACTGAAAAACCTAAGGACTAAAAGATAAATTAAGGCCGTTAGTATTATTACAAATAAAGTTACCAATACGATTTCACATAGGTATATTAGAAAAAAATCTAGTCCATGTCTAAATAGAGATGCAATTAAGGATGGGCCTGCTATTGCAAAAGTTATCATACTTATATATATAAAAATATGTAGTATCCTAGCCATATTAAAAGTCCTACTATCAACAGGCCTAGATAATAGTATTTCCTTCTCTTTGGTATCCAATAATACAGAACTAAAATCTGCTATCAAAGATGTCATCAATAAAAACATAATAATACTAAATACTAGACTCATTTGAAACAGGTAGTTATCCCCGATTAAAACATATAAGATTAAGAATATACCCATTAGAAAATAGATACCTAAGGACCTTATAAAATTATTTTTATCTTCTTCCTCTTTCTTCTTTTTAGTATTTTGATTGGATAAAACTGTAGATGTCCTTCTTCCATCTAATATTAATTTTACATTCAGAATCTTTCTCATTACAGGATAGTCTACACCTAGCATTTCAAATAAGCCTTTAAAAAGATCTAAAAATTTCAATATCTTAAAATCCTTCATCTAAACGGCCCCCTCCATTATGGTGGAAACAATATCCTTTGCAATTCTCTCATGTTCTTCAAATCCCGTAAGCTGATTGAAGATCTCCTCTAAGGACCCTTCCATGGACTGGCCTTTTATCTCTTCAAAGCTGCCATCTGCTACTATTTCTCCCTTGTTAATAAGAATTATTCTCTTACTAATCTTCTCTACCACATCCATAATATGGGATGAATAAAATATGGTCTTTCCCCTCTTTATTAATTCTGCCATTACCTCTTTAAATACCATAACACTGTTGGCATCCATACCACTTAAAGGCTCATCTAAAAATAGAATATCCGGATTATTGATTAAAGCAGATATTAGGAGGGTTTTTTGCTTCATTCCCTTTGAATATGAACTAATTCTTGCATCATAAACATTTCTAATTCCAAATAAATCCATTAATTTTTCAGCCTTTTTATTGGCTACTTCGTATTCCATGCCATAGAGCTCACCAATAAAGCTTAGATACTCCCTTGCTGTTAAGTTTTCATACATATCTGCCGTTTCTGGCACATATCCAATTTTCTTCTTATATTCAACTCCACCATCCCTAATATCTTGGCCAAATATCTTTATCTCCCCAGAATAATCTCCAACTAAGCCTAAGATAATCTTTACTGTAGTACTCTTTCCTGCTCCATTAGGTCCAATATATCCTATGATTTCCCCTTTAAATATATCAAGATTAATACCTTTTAAAACCTCCTTAT
>ERZ773359.2293-NODE-2293-length-24398-cov-33.086431_pt1 | contig 24398 bp, 23 predicted proteins | sample MGYA00374955_ERZ773359 | MGnify/ENA primary metagenome ERZ773359 (study PRJEB29098, sample SAMN04486028) | biogas fermenter metagenome | study: EMG produced TPA metagenomics assembly of the Biogas fermentation microbial communities from Germany - Plant 4 DNA1...
AAGCCATAAAGAAAGCCCTTCTACTAGCCAATGGAAACAAATCCCTAGCAGCAGAGAGACTAGGTATTCATAGAACAGCCTTATACAAAAAGATTGATAAATATAAAATAAATGATGTATATAATTAGATACAGTTTTTGCACTAATGTAGATATTTAGATACACAAAAAACCTAGAAACATAATGGAAGTGTATACAAATGTCTACATTTTTGATTTTGTTGAATCTAAGGAAAAGATTTATTGCTATATTTACACCATTACAAGCTAGTAAATTTCAATATTTGTAAAGAATTTAATTTTATTTAAAAACTTGGCATGGAGTTTGCTATAATATAATTGTGAAAAAAACTTTTTTTCACAAAGACATGGTCATAATTAATTTAAAATAAATTTATGGGAGGTAGAAAAATGAGAGAAATAGTTATTGCTTCAGCGGTAAGAACACCTATTGGTTCCTTTGGGGGAATGTTTAAAAACGTATCAGCTGTACAACTTGGTACAGTAGTGGCAAAAGAAGCTCTAAAAAGAGCAAATGTGAAGCCAGAAATGGTAGACGAGGTTATTTTTGGTAATGTACTACAAGCAGGCCTAGGACAAAACGTTGCTAGACAAGTTTCAGTACATGCAGGTATCCCAATTGAGGTACCATCCTTTACAATAAATAAGGTTTGTGGTTCAGGTCTTAAGGCAGTAGCCTTAGCTGCTCAAGCTATTTTAGCGGGAGAGGCTGAAATAGTATTAGCTGGTGGTACAGAAAACATGAGTCAAGCTCCATATCTGTTAAAATCAGCTAGATGGGGACAAAGAATGGGCAACGCTCAAATAGAAGACTACATGGTACAAGACGGCCTATGGGATGTATTCAACGATTACCACATGGGAATAACAGCAGAAAACATAGTAGAAAAATATGGTTTAACTCGTGAAGAGCAAGACCAATTAGCCCTAGAAAGCCAAAACAAAGCAGAAGAAGCTGTGAAATCCGGAAGATTTAAAGATGAAATAGTTGCGGTTGAAATCCCACAAAGAAAGGGAGACCCAATAATTGCAGATACAGATGAGTATCCAAGGTTTGGTACTACTATGGAAGCTTTAGCTAAACTTAGACCAGCATTTAAGAAAGACGGAACAGTTACTGCAGGAAATGCTTCAGGTATAAACGATGGTGCAGCAGCCTTAGTAGTAATGAGCAAGGAAAAAGCAGAAGAGCTAGGAATAACTCCATTGGTTACTATAGTTTCCTATGCTTCAGCAGGAGTAGACCCATCAATCATGGGAACTGGACCTATACCAGCTACTAAAAAGGCATTGGCTAAAGCTAACTTAACAGTTGAAGACCTAGATTTAATAGAAGCAAATGAAGCTTTTGCAGCTCAAGCTTTATCAGTTATAAAGGAACTAAACTTTGATACATCAAAGGTAAATGTAAATGGTGGAGCTATAGCATTAGGTCACCCAATAGGAGCTTCAGGTGCTAGAATTTTAGTTACTTTACTACATGAAATGGCTAAGAGAGATGCTAAGAATGGTTTAGCTACTTTATGTATAGGTGGCGGCCAAGGAATAGCCATGGTAGTTAAGAGATAGTATTGAATAGTGAAAAGTTAATAGTGAAGAGTGAAGAGTGAAAGGCAGTGAACAGTGAACCGCTGTTGTAATTCTGAGCGCAGCGAAGAATCTTTGACCTAAAAGCTCGACCCAAACAACTATTCACTATTAACTATTAGTTCTTCACTAAAATATAACGGAGGTGTATTTATGAACAAGGTTGTATCCATTGAAGAAGCCATATCTCATATTAAAGATGGCATGACAATAATGATCGGTGGATTCTTAGGTTGTGGTTCTCCACATAAGATAATCGATGCTCTAGTGGAAAAAGGAGTTAAAGATTTAACTTTAATCTGCAACGATACTGGTTTCCCCGATATAGGAGCAGGCAAATTAGTTGTAAACAGACAAATTAAAAAACTAATAGCCTCCCACATTGGTACCAATCGTGAAACAGGAAATCAAATGAATGCTGGAGAACTAGATGTAACACTAGTACCCCAAGGAACCCTTGCTGAGCAAGTAAGAGCAGGTGGAGCTGGCCTTGGTGGCTTCTTAACACCTGTAGGAGTAGGCACTGTAGTTGAAGAAGGAAAACAAAAAATAGAATTAGATGGAAAAACTTATCTTTTAGAACTACCCCTTAGAGCTGATGTTGCACTGATTGCTGGACACACAGTAGATAAATTCGGTAACATCGTATATTATGGTGCCACAAGAAACTTCAATCATTTAATGGCTACAGCAGCAGACATAGTAATAGTAGAAGCTGATAACATAGTAGAAGTTGGAGATATAGATCCAAATCATGTTGTTACTCCAGGTATTTTTGTTGATTATATTGTAGGGGGTGGCAAATAATGGATAAGAAGGAATTCATCGCTAGACGTGTTGCTAAGGAATTAAAAGATGGTGACGTAGTTAACCTAGGCATTGGATTGCCAACTATGGTAGCTAACCATGTACCAGAAGGAATTAATGTATATTTTCAATCTGAAAACGGATTTATAGGCCTAGGACCTGCCCCAGAGGAAGGCCAAGAGGACCCATATATAGTTAACGCAGGAGCTCAATGTGTAACTATTTTACCAGGAGGAGTATTCTTCGATTCAGCTACATCCTTTGGAATTATTCGTGGTGGTCATGTAGATATTACAGTTCTTGGAGCATTACAAGTAGATGAAAAAGGTAACCTTGCTAACTGGATGATTCCTGGAAAAATGGTACCAGGTATGGGTGGAGCCATGGACCTAGTTACAGGAGCTAAAAAGGTAATAGTTGCCATGGAGCATACAGTAAAAGGAAACCACAAGATATTAAAAGAATGTAACCTTCCATTAACAGCTGCTGGGGAAGTAAACCTTATTATAACTGAAATGGGAGTAATAGAAGTTACAGATAAAGGATTAGTATTAAAGGAAATAAACCCAGAATATACAGTAGAAGAAGTTCAAGCAGCTACTGAAGCGGAATTAATAATTGATGAGAACTTAAAACATATGGAAGTATAAAAAAATAGCCCTTAACATGGGCTATTTTTTTGTGGAAATCAGTCAAATTTGCAAAGGATTTTCAACATAGTGAATAGTCTGCAAATTGACTTGAAAAAAATATAGGTATTGTATATAATAACTATAAAGTTTTTATATACTGAAAATAAATTGATAATTTATTGTCAAGAATATATAAGTTTGCTATAATTAAAATAGTTATAACTTTTCCAAAACTAGTCTGGAGTTAGGAAATCCTAGTTCCTATTTTTTAGGTTTCTATACTCTATATAGAGAATATCTACAATTATTTCAATAGTTAACAAATAACCGGAATTTTCCCAAAAATTGGGCAAGTCTGTAAAGTTGCGTATACATTTCTTAAGGGTATGTAATAATTATATATATCAAAAAATTTATCCAAAAAAGGTGGTGATTAAGTGGCAAAGGAGGCAATAGAAGCTGTCAAGGAAGCAGAAGCCCAGGCTCATGCTATTTTGCAGGAAGCAAATCAAGCCGCTAGGGATTTGAAACAGGAAGCTGAAGCTTTAGCTGAAGAGAAGTTTCACCAGATTATGGCTGAAGCTGAAAAAGAAGCTAATGCCTTAAAGGAAAAAGCCATAGCTGAGGGAGAATCCATAGCGAATCCAATCATAGAAAAAGGATTGGAAGAATCACAAAAATTAGCAAAGATGAGCAATGAGGATTTGGACAAGACAGTTAATATTATTATTGAGAGGATTGTGAATGTAAATGGCAATAGTTAAAATGAGTAAATTTAGCTTATTTACTTTTGACTCAGAAAGGGATAATCTTCTCCATGAGCTCCAAAAATTTGAGTATGTCCACTTTATCAATCCCGAAGAGGATGAAAATCTAGTGGAGGAAGGGCTGGAAACAGTATCTATTCCTAAAAGCATTGGGGAGGTAAATGAGGAAATCTCCCAGGTCAAGTATTCCATTGACATATTGTCCAAGCACTATGAAAGAGAATCTGGAATCAAGGCTATGATTAAGGGTAAGGACAATTACACCTTTGAAGAGTTGGAAGAAAAGGCATTGGAATATGACTATGGTCCAGTCTATACTAAATTAAGAAATCTAGCCAATGAGATTAATGGCTATGATCAAGAGGCTTCAAATCTAAATACTCTAAAGGAAGAGCTTATACACTGGAGGGCGTTGGACTATCCAATTAAGGATCTAAAGGCCTTTACAGAATCCGAAATCTTTATAGGTACTGTTCCTGTAAAGCTAAAGGATAAGCTAAATGAAGACCTATTAGATCTAAAGTATACCCATATGGAAATCATAAATGAAGACAAAAATAATATGTACTTATTAGCTTTGACTTCTAAGTATGAAGCAGAAAGTTTAAATCAAATCTTAAGAAATAACGGATTCTCCAAGGTTACTCTAAATGGTGAAGGTACTCCAAAGGAAGAATTAAATGCTATTGATGAAAGATTGAAGCTGTTGGAAGATGAAAAATCTAAGGTCATAGAAGAAATTAAGGGATTGGCTCAAGATGTGCCTAATCTAGAAGTTTATTATGAATACTTAATGAATAAAAAGCTGAGGGTAACAGCTGCTGAAAACTTCCTCACAACAGAAAAGGTGAATGTAGCTAGAGGCTATATTCCAACAGATAAAGCTGAGGAATTCAAGGAATTAATTAAAAAGACTCACAAGGATGCCTTTTATCTAGAAATTGAAGAAGCAGATAAGGATGATCCAAACGTACCAATACTATTAAAGAACTCAAAATTTGTAGAAGCCTTTGAGTCACTAACAAGCATGTATGCACTGCCTAAATATAATGAAGTAGACCCAACTCCATATTTAGCGCCATTTTACCTAGCCTTTTTCGGTATGATGGTTGCTGATGCAGGATACGGAATAATAATGTTAATAGCAACTACAATTGCACTTAAAGTTGCCAATCTATCAGAGAGTCAAGAAAAGTTTTTAAGATTTTTCCACTACTTAAGCTATTCAACCATAGCTTGGGGTTTATTCTTTGGCTCATGCCTAGGCGGAGCGATTCCGATTCCAGGAATTATGGATCCTGCAACCCAATATCAAGAACTGCTTATAATATCCATAGCATTTGGTATAATACACCTATTCTTTGCCCTTGGAATCCAAGTTTATATGAAGGTTAGGGATGGCCAGTACCTAGATGCCTTCTTTGATGTAGGATTCTGGTATATGGCACTTTCAGGTGGTATAGTATTCCTAGTATCCTTTGTAGTCCCATTGGCACCAGTTATTGGACAAATAGCTAAATGGGTTATGATAGCAGGGATGGCGGGAATCGTATTAACTAGCGGTAGAAGCGTAAAGAGTACACCTGGAAAGCTAGTAGCTGGACTTTATGAATTATATGGAATCTCTGGCTATGTAGGAGACTTCGTATCCTATTCAAGACTTATGGCCCTAGGACTATCTGGCGGATTTATAGCAGCCTCTATCAACATGATAGTTGGAATGCTGGCTGGAAAGGGACCCGTAGGCATACTAGGTGGAATTGTTGTCTTCGTTGTAGGCCAGCTATTTAACATATTCTTAAGCTTATTAGGTGCTTATGTTCATACTATAAGGCTTACCTATGTAGAGTTCTTTGGTAAATTCTATGAAGGTGGCGGAAAAGCATTTAATCTTTTTAGAAGCAAAACAAAATATATTAATATAAAATAGTTTAGGAGGTAATAAAAAATGGCATTTGCTGATTTATTAGTTAACAATGGTGGAGTAGTATTTGCAGCACTAGGTATTGCAGTAGCTATGTTATCAGGTATAGGTTCTGCTATAGGTGTAGGTACAGTAGGGGAAGCAGCATCAGGTCTAATAATTGAAGAACCAGAAAAATTCGGTAGATCTTTAGTACTTCAACTATTACCTGGTACTCAAGGACTTTATGGATTCGTTATTGCCCTAATGGTATTAGGAAAACTTGATGTTAACATGAGTGTAGCCAATGGCTTGTACTTACTATTTGCATGTGCACCTGTAGGTATAGTAGGTTGGTTATCAGCTATAGCACAAGGTAAAACTGCGGCAGCAGGTATATCAATACTTGCTAAGAATGAAGAACACTCAACTAAAGGTATAATCTACGCAGTTATGGTTGAGACCTATGCATTGTTAGCATTCGTTGTTTCACTAATACTTGTAAATGCAGTTAGTTTTTAATTTAGCTAAGGATGTGAAGAGATGTCAAACTTAGAGAATCTAGTACAAAGGATAATTGATGAAGCTAAAGAAAAAGCTAATCTAATTATGGAAGAGGCCAATAAGGCTAAGGATGAAATAATTGCCTCAAAGGAAAAAGAGGCCAATGAAAATAAAAGAAGACTATTAGAAAGAGCTAAGAGGGAAGCTGATTTAGCTAAGGAAAGAATCATTTCTGGTGCTGAATTAAAGGTAAGAAATGAAAAGCTACTAGCTAAGCAGCAAATAATGGAAAGGGTATTTAACCTAGCTAAGGAAAGGTTAAGAGCCTTAGAAGAAGACAAGTATGTATCTTTCTTAAAGAACGTACTAAAAGGACTCCAATTAACTGGTGAAGAAGTTTTAGTCGTTCCAGAAAATATGAAAGATACAGTAAAAAAACTTGGCATAGCTCTTAAGGTTTCAGAGGATGAAACTGTAGAGTCAGGTTTCCTAATTAAGGACAAAGGGATAATTTTAAACTATACCTTTGATTCTTTGGTGGAACATTACAGGGACGAAATGGTAACAGAATTAGCCCAAGAGCTCTTTAAGGAATAGGAGTGATTTCATGGACAGGATGGATTATATCCAAGCTGTAACTAGAACTAGAGTCCTTGAAACTAGACTCCTTTCAAGGGCGGTTATTGAAAGAATGGTAGATGCCAAAGATACGGAGGAAGTATTTAAAATCCTAGGAGAAACCGAGTATGCCAATGTAATGAGAGGTGTAACTAGGGTAGAAGATTATGAAAACATACTTTCTTCTGAATTAAAGAGAGTCTACGAATTAATGTATGAAATGTCTAAGGATAAAGTTGTAGTAGATTTATTGGTACTAAAATATGATTACCACAATCTAAAGGTAATGTTTAAGGAGAAAGTCCTAGGAACTGACTTAAGTGACATGTATGTGCCAATAAGTACTACGGACTTCCAAAGGCTAAAAACAGATTATCTAACTGGCAACCTAAAATATTTGGAGCCAAGAATTAGAGAAGCCTTGGAGGAAGTTGAAAGGGATTATAATGAAAATAAAGATCCTCAAAGAATCGATATCCTATTTGATAGATATTATTTCAACCACTTATACGAACTAGCGAAGGAAACAGACATACCATTATTCATTAAATATGTTAAGGATTCAATCGATTTCACAAATATTAGGACCCTAATAAGGGTGAAGAAACAGAAAAAAGATATGAAATTCTTAGAGGAAGTCTTACTTCCTAATGGAAATATTGGCATAGATGAATTGGTTTTATCCTTAAATGAACCCATAGAAGTTATTATCAGCAAATACAGAAGCTATGATATTAGTCCCGAAGTTAAAAAGGGATTAGAAATTTACCAAAATACTAGTCGTTTGTCAGAGTTTGAAAGACTAATGGATGATTATCTAATGGAGTTAAACAAACCATCTAAGTATGTTAACTTTGGACCTGAACCCATATTTTCATATATTATAGCCAAGGAAACAGAAGTTAAAATACTTAGAATTATTATGGTTTCAAAAGTTAACAAGCTTTCTCCAGAGGATATTAGAGAAAGGTTGCGTGATCTATATGTATAAGGTTGCAGTAGTAGGAGATAAGGATTCAATCCTTGGCTTCAAGGCTCTGGGAATAGATGTTTACCCAGTTATTGAAAAAGACGAAGCTAGAAGAGTTGTTGATACTCTAGCTAGAAATAAATATGGGATCATCTTTATAACTGAACAAACGGCTAGCCTAATACCAGACACAATTGAAAGATATAATAATCAAATGATTCCTGCAGTCATTCTAATACCTAGCAATCAAGGAACTTTGAATATTGGTATGGATATGATTAACAAGAATGTAGAAAAAGCTGTAGGAACAAATATTTTATAAAAGGAGAGGGCTTATCTTGAAAGTAGGAAGAATAATAAAAGTATCCGGGCCCTTAGTAGTAGCTGAGGGTATGGACGAAGCTAATGTATATGACGTTGTTAAAGTTTCAGATAATAAGCTCATCGGAGAAATAATTGAGATGAGAGGAGATAAAGCCTCTATTCAAGTATATGAGGAAACTACAGGAATTGGTCCTGGTGAGCCAGTATATACAACTGGTGAGCCTCTATCAGTAGAATTAGGACCTGGTCTTGTTACAACCATGTTTGATGGAATACAAAGGCCTCTAGATGCTATTAGGGCAATAGCAGGTGACTTCTTAACTAGGGGTGTAGAGATGCCAGGTCTAGATAGGGAAAAGAAATGGCATTTTACCCCAACTGTAAAAGTTGGAGACCAAGTTGAGCCAGGAGATGTCATAGGAACAGTACAAGAAACTACAGTAGTATTACACAAAATAATGGTACCTCCAGGAGTAAGAGGAAAGGTAAAATCCATTGAAGAAGGAGAATTTACTGTAGTAGATACTGTATGCGTAGTTGAAGGTGATAAGGATTACAATCTTCAAATGATGCAAAAATGGCCTGTAAGAAGAGGTAGACCATATGCTAGAAAATTAAATCCCGATGAGCCATTAATAACTGGACAGAGAGTAATAGATACCTTCTTCCCTGCAGCTAAGGGTGGAACAGCTGCCGTACCTGGGCCTTTCGGTTCTGGTAAGACTGTAGTTCAACACCAATTAGCTAAATGGGCAGACGCTGAAATCATAGTATATGTTGGTTGTGGCGAACGTGGTAACGAGATGACAGATGTACTTATGGAGTTCCCTGAAATCAAGGACCCAAGAACTGGAGAATCCTTGATGAACAGGACTATACTTATTGCAAATACATCTAATATGCCTGTTGCAGCGAGAGAAGCTTCAATATATACAGGTATTACAATTGCAGAATACTTTAGAGATATGGGATATTCAGTAGCTATAATGGCTGACTCTACTTCTAGATGGGCAGAGGCTCTAAGAGAGATGTCCGGTAGATTAGAGGAAATGCCAGGTGACGAAGGTTATCCAGCATATCTAGCATCACGTGCTGCTGAGTTCTATGAAAGAGCTGGAAAAGTAGTATGCTTAGGTAATGACGAAAGAGTAGGTGCCTTAACTGTAATCGGTGCCGTATCCCCACCAGGTGGAGATATTTCAGAGCCTGTATCCCAGGCAACCCTAAGAATAGTTAAAGTTTTCTGGGGACTAGACTCAAGTCTTGCCTACAGGAGACACTTCCCAGCTATTAACTGGCTGAATTCATATTCCCTATATCAAAATAAAGTAGATGAGTGGATGGATAAGAATATAGATCCAGACTTCTCTAAGAATAGAATAAAGGCAATGACTCTTTTACAGGAAGAATCTAGCTTGCAGGAAATAGTTAGACTAGTAGGTAGGGACTCACTATCAGAAGGTGACCAATTGAAACTAGAAGCTGCAAAAACTATTAGAGAAGACTTCTTGCAACAAAATGCTTTCCATGAGGAAGACACCTATACTTCATTAAATAAGCAAAATCTAATGTTAAAGATGGTATTAGCCTTCTACGATGAAGGAAAGAGGGCCTTAGACAATGGAGTATACCTAAATGAAATATTAGATCTTCCAGTAAGAGAAAAAATCGCTAGAGCTAAGTTCATAGGAGAAGATAAGGTATCAGAAATAGAAAATATAATAGATGAGCTCAAAAACAATATAGATGAGCTTATAAGCAAAGGAGGTATCCTTGATGCTTAAAGAATATAGAACAGTTACTGAAGTTGTAGGACCTCTGATGATGGTTGAAGGCGTAGAAGGAGTTAAATACGAGGAACTTGTAGAAATAGAAATCCAAACTGGGGAAATGAGAAGAGGTAGGGTTCTAGAAGTACAAGGAGACAAGGCCTTAGTTCAGCTTTTCGAAGGTTCCGCAGGTATTAACTTAAAGGGTACCAAGGTTAGGTTCTTAGGTAGGCCACTGGAATTAGGAGTATCTAGTGACATGATAGGAAGGGTATTCGACGGCCTAGGTAGGCCAATAGATGATGGTCCAAAGATTATCCCAGAAAAGAGACTGGACATAAACGGTGTACCTATGAACCCAGTGGCTAGGGACTATCCCTCAGAGTTTATTCAAACCGGTGTATCTGCCATAGACGGACTTAACACCCTAGTAAGAGGGCAAAAGCTACCTATATTCTCAGGTTCAGGTTTGCCACACTCTGAACTAGCTGCTCAGATTGCAAGACAAGCTAGGGTACTAGGCGAAGGTGAAAAATTCGCCGTAGTATTCGGTGCCATGGGTATAACCTTCGAAGAAGCCCAATTCTTCATCGATGACTTCACTAGAACAGGTGCCATAGACAGGGCAGTCCTATTTATAAACTTGGCCGATGACCCTGCCATAGAGAGAATTGCTACTCCACGTATGGCCCTAACCTGTGCAGAATATCTAGCCTATGAAAGGGATATGCATGTTCTAGTTATCCTAACAGACATGACTAACTATGCGGAGGCACTTCGTGAGACTTCCGCGGCTAGAAAGGAAGTTCCAGGAAGAAGAGGATATCCAGGATACCTATATACTGACCTTGCTACCATATATGAAAGGGCAGGAAGGATAAAGGGTAGACCAGGTTCCATAACTCAAATCCCAATCCTTACAATGCCAGAGGATGACATAACCCATCCTATACCAGACTTAACTGGATATATTACAGAGGGTCAGATAATACTTTCTAGGGAATTATACAAGAAGGGGCTAGAACCTCCAATAAACGTACTACCTTCCTTGTCAAGACTTAAAGACAAGGGTATAGGTGAAGGTAAGACTAGGGAAGACCATGCAGATACTATGAACCAGCTATTTGCAGCCTATGCTCAAGGTAGGGAAGCTAGAGAGTTGGCAGTTATCCTTGGAGATGCTGCATTATCAGATACAGACAAGGCCTTTGCTAAATTTGCAGAGGAGTTTGAAAATAGGTATGTAAACCAAGGATATAACAACAATAGATCCATTATAGATACCCTTGATTTAGGTTGGGAGCTACTCAAATTATTACCTAGAACAGAACTTAAGAGAATTAGAGACGTATATCTTGAAAAATATCTTCCGCTGGAGACTGAAGGAGTTGAAAAATAGTGGCTATCTTAAATGTAAAACCTACTCGTATGGAGCTTACAACCCTTAGAAAAAGGCTTGCTACAGCTACAAGAGGCCATAAGCTTCTAAAGGATAAGCAAGATGAGCTCATGAGAAGGTTTATAGAGCTGATTAGAAAAAACAAAGCCTTAAGGATGGAAGTAGAAAAGGAATTACATGAATCCTTTCAAGAGTTTTTATTAGCCAGTGCTGTTATGTCTCCAGAAATACTGAAACAGGCTGTATCCTTTCCAAAGGAAAGCATTTCAGTAGAAATAAAGAAGAAGAATATAATGAGCGTAAACGTTCCCGCCATGAACTTCATTAGAAAGCTTGAGGGAGATGAGGGTAGTATTTATCCTTATGGTTTTGTTCAAACTTCATCTGAATTAGACGATGCCATTTCTAAACTTTATGGAATTATGCCAAAGCTATTGGAATTAGCAGAAATAGAAAAGGCAACCCAACTAATGGCAGATGAAATCGAAAAGACTAGAAGAAGGGTAAATGCTCTAGAATATAGAACAATCCCTGATTTGGAAGAAACCATCAGATTTATCAGGATGAAACTAGATGAAAATGAAAGATCATCAATTACTAGGTTGATGAAGGTTAAGGATATGATCCAAAAGGAAGCATAGATAAAGCCTCAAATATGAGGCTTTTTTTCTTTTGTTTAAAGGTGATAGATTAAAAAAATTTACACAAAATGACATTAAAAAACAATGAAAAAAATAATTGTTATATGTATAAAAAGTACCCTTCTTTGGTAATACTTTTACCATAAGGAAAGGGTACTTTCTTAAATAATGTTTTGTCCCCCTTTACATTTTTTAGGATGTATCCTTTCCTTTAATTTACTCTTTTTAAGGAGGGGAATTAAATGAAAAGGATAATTATTTTTGCAATTATAGTATTTTTATTAGTACCTACATTTTCCGTTGCCAATACTAAATACAGTGAAAATGATGTTTTAACAGGAATCCTAAAGGAATTTAAGGGTAAATTCTTAGAAGGAGAAATTAATATTGGGGGAGTAATCCTAGATGAATTCATATCTAAAGAGAAAATAAAGGAAATTGGAAAGGAGATTAAGGATGAGCTAGAGTTAATTGGTGAGGAATTAGATCAAAATAGGGGAGATTTATTTTTAGAAGGAAAATATTACCTCATAGAGGAAATCTATGAGGAGGGCTTTAACCACCTGACAATTTATGGATATAGTGCTGAACAAAATCCCGTAACCATCATGTTATCCTCCTACTTTAGTCCCGAAATCAATATAGGTGAAACAACCTTATTCATTAATGTAATAAGAGATGAGAAAAATTTCAACATTAATGGTATAATAGGAAGTGTAGAAAATATTTTTAGGAGCTTTGGCAAGACAGCAGAGATCACTACTTGTGTTATAGGAACAGTAGATGGAAAGTTGGACTACAATTACATAGAAAAGTATGCCAACAATGCCCTAAAAAAATTCAAAGGTAAGGTTGTTGAAAAGTATACAGATCCAATGGTTACCAGCTATACTGTATATACACCTTATATTGAAAATTATATTTTTTCTTTAGAGAAAAGAGTTAATTTAAACTTGGCAATAAGGTATAATGAATATGAAAATCAGACCTATATATGGATAGGAACACCTATAATAACTACGGGATATTAAAGAACGGAGGAGATACATTTGGAAAAGATAATGGTGGAAACAAGCCCTCCATTAAAGGGGAAGGTAAGAATATCTGGTGCAAAAAACTCAGCTCTTCCTATATTGGCTGCATCACTGCTTGGGACAGAAGACATAATCTTAGAAGATGTGCCAAATTTAAAAGACATAGAAGTAATGTGTGAAGTATTGACTTCCTTGGGAGCTAAGGTTGAAAAATTAGATAAGGGAATAATAAAGATTAATTCATCTAATATAAATAACTATATAACTAGATATGAGTTAATGAGCAAAATGAGGGCATCCTTCTTAGTCATGGGCCCCCTATTAACCAGGCTAGGCAAGACTAAAACGTCCTTACCTGGAGGTTGTGCCATAGGCACAAGACCAATAGATTTACATTTAAAGGGCTTTAAAGCCTTGGGAGCTACTATCAACTCAGACCATGGCAATATAAGTGCCTATGCTGACAAGTTAGTTGGAGATAAGATATATTTAGACTTTCCTTCAGTAGGTGCCACAGAAAATATTATTATGGCAGCAGTATTGGCTGAAGGAGAAACCATAATAGACAACGCAGCTATGGAGCCTGAAATTGTAGACTTAGCCAGTTTCCTAAATAAATTAGGTGCCGATATTAAGGGTGCTGGTACCTCCACCATTAGGGTAAAGGGTGTAAAGAAGTTAGGTGGTGGAGTTCATTCCATCATACCTGATAGGATAGAGGCTGGAACCTTTATGGTTGCTTCTGCCATAACTGGTGGAGATATTACTGTAGAAAATGTTATTACAAGCCATATAAAGCCTATAATAGCAAAGCTTAAAGAAGTTGGTTGTGAAGTAATAGAAAATGGAGATAGCGTCAGGGTAATAGGCAATAAGGACCTAAAACCAACTGACATAAAGACCCTACCATATCCTGGCTTCCCAACTGATATGCAGGCCCAGTTCATGACCTTGATGAGCCTGTGTAAAGGCACCAGTGTAGTTATAGAAACCGTATTTGAAAATAGGTTTATGCATGTAGATGAATTGAAAAGGATGGGTGCCGATATAAAGATAGACGGTAGGTCTGCAATCATTCAAGGTGTTGATAAGTTAACATCTGCCCCAGTTAAGGCATCAGACTTGAGAGCAGGTGCTGCCTTAGTATTGGCAGGCCTAGTAGCCGATGGAGTTACTGAAATAGACAATATCTATCATATAGATAGGGGCTATGACGGCATAGAGGAAAAACTATCAAGCCTAGGGGCAAAGATATACAGAAAATAAAGTCTTGGGAAACCAAGACTTTTTTATTTAATAGGCAAAATCTCTACTCCTGTATAATAATGTTTTAGGATTTCTTCAAAGTTCTTTCCATTTTTACCCATGCCATTGGCTCCCCACTGGCTCATACCTACTCCATGGCCAAAGCCATAGGTTTCTATTTCAATAATATTTAACTTCCTATCTAAGGAAATGGTAAAATTGGTTGAATTTAATTCAAACAGGTCTCTTAGTTCTCTGCCATCGACTACCTGAGTATCTATGGCCACTTTTTTTACCCTTCCAGTGGCAGTCCTTTCTATTAACTTGATCTTCTCATGGACATTGTTCTTGTCTATATTTGCCATTGTATACTTTGATTTTATTTTCTTTACAAAGTCATCTATGCTCATGGTTACAGTATTTTTAAACCTTGGGGCTCCTTCTTCATAGGGGCTAGAAACTGATTTTAAATAAGGTAGGTCAATGGCAAATACATCTTTCACATTTTCTGTCCTTCCACCAGAAGTAGAATGGTAAAGGGGTTCTATTATTTCTCCATCATAGAAAATAGCCAGGTGGTTAGTAGACTCTACTGCCTCCTCTATTTTAGACCAATATTTTTTTACCCAAGACTCTCCATGGATGTCTTCAAGCTGTGGCAATGATAGATAAGCCTGGCAATGGATTCCTGTACATAGGGGGGCCAGCTTGTGGTCAGGATGTCCCTCTTCAAACTTTAAGTTTCTAGATATGGCATAGGTCCTAGCAGCAACAGCCTGGGCCTTTAGGGCTTCCATGTGGAACTCGGCAGGCATTTCAGCTGCTACAACCCCCTTTATATAATCATCGATGGGTATGATCTCCACCGCATTGGTTTTAGGATTATAGACCTTTACTTTTTCTAAATCATAATTTATTTCTACAGGCTCCTTTTCTTCTTTCTCTTGTTCGATTTTTTCTTCTGGTGTCTCTTTTTCTAAGGCAACTCCAATGGATGGGGTTTCCTTAGGCACAAAATTAAAAGTCTTAACAATAACTGTAGGAAGCAAAATAGTTATTACTAAGACTGTAAGTATATAAAATCCAAGTTTCTTCATCTTTTTCCCCTCATCTATAATAGTATGTAATATTAATATGCCAATGGTTAAGGCTTTATGCTTTAATTATTGGCATATTTTATTTGTGGTTAAAATTAGGATAGCTGACTTAGTATTTAGAAAAAAATTTAAAAATAATAATTTATTTTGTATGGATTTTCATAATGTGGAAATACTAGGTAATGGAGGTGGAAATATGAAGGATAAACTAAATAAATTGATGGAAAAAAATGGCTTCATAATTATGTTGTTTATAATAGTCTGCCTTATTGCAGGCGGAACCTTATATTTATCTATGAAAAGCTTAAACAGAGACTTAAATATGGGAAGGGATGATTTTGTAATCTTAGATGACACCCCTGGAACTGGAGCTTATACAGAAGATGAAAACTCTGGCTTAGAGGAAACCTTAAGTGCAGAAGAAGAGTTTGAAGAGGTAGTAAAAACTAGTTCAGAGGATGAGGAAGAGGTAATAGAGACTAGTTCCAGTGATGTAGAAGAATTAGAGTTTGAAGATGATATTGATGAATTAGAAGAGGTGGATGATATAAACCTCGTGAGCACTTCCAGTGGTACAATCATCCTTCCCATAGAAGGCCCTATAATCACAGAATATACATCTGACGTATTAGTGTATTCTGAAACCTTAGAAGCTTGGGTTGGCCACGCTGGAATAGACATAGGGGCTGAAGTAGGTACCCCAGTTAAGGCAGCAGCAGATGGCACAGTAAAAGAGGTATATGAAGATGAACTATGGGGGATAGTAATAGTAATAGACCATGGTAACCAGCTGGAAACCAAGTATGCAAATTTATTGACTAAGGAGATGGTAAAGGAAGGTACAAAGGTAAAACAGGGGGATCATATATCAAAGGTAGGCAGCACTGCTAAAATTGAAATGCTAATGGAACCTCATCTTCATTTTGAGGTTAGGAAAAATGGAAATTTAGTAGATCCTCGTTCTATTACTCGATGAAAATGCATAAATATTTAGTGAAAACCCAAAAAGTCAAGGGGGGATTGATGAAGTGAAAGATTATATAGAAGAAAGAGTCTTAGAGATTGCAAAATACATAGTAAGAGAAAAGGCTACGGTCAGGCAGGCAGCAGGAGTTTTTGGCGTAAGTAAGTCTACAGTACACAAAGATGTGACGGAGAGACTACCTAAGATAAACCCTCTTGTTGCAAAAAAGGTTCGAGATATTTTAGAAACAAATAAAGCAGAAAGACATATCCGAGGTGGTAAAGCCACCAAATTAAAGTACACCGCATCTAGAGAATAAAGAAGGTCCCAATGATGGGACTTTTTGGTTTTTTTGACACTTTTTGAAATAATTTTGAAAAATAGCAGGAGTTTTTGAACTTTTGTAGTATATAATATAAGATAAGGAAAAATAAGGGGGAACTTAAATGTGCGCATTAAGAGCTGATTTAGGTGTTGACTTAGGTACTGCCAGTGTACTTGTTTATGTAAAGGGAAAAGGAGTAGTTTTAAAAGAGCCTTCAGTAGTTGCCATAGATCAAAATACGGATAAATTCCTTGCTGTGGGAGAAGAAGCTAGAAGGATGTTAGGAAGGACTCCTGGAAATATAGTGGCCATCAGGCCTATGAAGGACGGAGTAATATCGGATTATGATATAACGGAAAGAATGTTAAAATACTTTATAAAAAAGGCCATAGGCAGGACTTTGTTTAAGCCTAGGGTAATAGTTTGTGTTCCTAGTGGTATTACTGAAGTGGAAAGAAGGGCCGTTATAGAGGCCAGCAATCAAGCTGGAGCTATAAAGACCTATTTAATAGAAGAACCTATTGCTGCTGCCATAGGGTCTGGTATAGATATTACGGAGCCAAGTGGCAATATGATTGTAGATATAGGTGGTGGAACTACAGATGTGGCTGTCATATCTTTAGGCGGTATAGTGGTTAGCAGGTCTATAAAAATTGCCGGTGATGAATGTGATGAAGCCATATCAAGATATATTAGGAAAAAATATAATATGATGATCGGTGAAAGATCAGCTGAGGAATTAAAGTTAAGTATCGGCTCAGCATACAAAAGGGAAGAGGAAGAATATAAGGAAGTTAGGGGTAGGAACCTCTTAACTGGACTTCCTTTAACAGTAAATGTTTCGTCAACTGATATGATAGAAGCTCTTAAAGATCCTATACAAGAAATTGTAGAAACAGTCCATGCAGTCCTTGAGCGAACACCACCAGAGTTGGCTGCAGATATTAGTAACAAGGGTATAATTTTAACTGGTGGGGGAGCCTTACTCTATGGCTTGGACAAGCTAATTACTGAAAAAACAGGCATATCAGTTAAAATTGCCAATGAGCCAATATCCTGTGTAGCCAGGGGTACTGGCAAGGCCTTAGACTGGATCCATGTATTTGATAACAATATAATCGAAAGAGGGACAGGAAAAAGACAGAAAAACTAAAGTTTTGTAGAATAAAGACGATAATATAATAGAGATTAATATAGGGTGTGATATATATGAATAGGGGCCTATACATAGGGGCTACATCGCTATTGACCAATCAAAGAAGATTAGATGTACTTGCAAACAACTTAGCCAATATAAATACTGCAGGATATAAAAGGGATATAAGTTTAGCTGAGTCCTTTCCAGAAAAACTCTTGTCTAAGATGAGTAAAACCCCTGAATTAAACAATATACCAAGGGGAAATGAAATCCAATTTGAAGAGGTTCAAGGTGATATTTATAGGGCTAGGACTTTAGACGGATATTTTGTACTGGAAACTCCCTTAGGAAAATCCTATGTAAAGGAGATAGAATTCGTCATAGATGAGGAAGGTTACTTAAAAACATCATATAAGAATTTAGAGGATGAAAACAAGACTGATTATGAAAACTATGTAATAAACAACAATGGTGATAGGCTACAAGGTGCAGAAGACCTATTAAATACACTGCAAGAATCCCTTTACTATCCACCACCATACGTTATCGGGACCATGAGTGCAGGTGTGAGATTTCAAAAGCTCTTTATCGACTTCACAAGTGGACATATAATGGACACAGGTGGCAAATTAGACCTTGCCATCAAGGGAGATGGATTCTTCAAAGTCCAAGGACAAGATGGAGAAATACTTTATACTAGAAACGGGTCCTTTGCCATAACAGATGGCTACCTATCCGACCTAGATGGCAGGAGGGTACTTGGACAAAATGGAGAGATCTTCTTAAACGGTGGAGAGGTAGATATTTTAGCCAATGGAGAGATTAGGTTAGATGGCCAGTTAGTAGATGTACTAGATGTAGTAGATATTGATAATAAGGAATTTCTTAGAAAAAGAGGGGACAACCTATTCTATGTAGTAGAAAATGGAGCTATTGAAGAACTGCCTTTCCAAGGTGAAGTACTCCAAGGCTATTTAGAATCATCAAATATGAACCCCTTAAGTGGCATGGTGGAAATGGTAAATCTTTTAAGAGAATTTGAAGCCAATCAGAAGGTAGTTAGGATGCAGGATGAAATGCTTGAAAGAGCAGCCAATGAAATAGGTAGAGTATAGGAGGTAAACTATGAGAGCTTTATGGACTGCAGCAACTGGAATGAAGGCACAGCAATTTAATATAGACACTATTTCAAACAACTTATCCAATGTAAATACTACAAGCTATAAGGTACAAAGAGCAGAGTTTAAGGACTTATTCTATGCCAGTATTAAAAGGTCTAATATCCTAGATGAAGGTGGTAGGCCTGTAAACTTAGAAGTAGGCCATGGAGTTATGCCTGTGGCTACTAAAAGGGATTTTAGGGTTGGTAGCTTTGTTGAAACTCAAAATACCTTTGACTTTGCCTTAAACGGTGAAGGCTTCTTTGCAGTATTGTTACCTAATGAAGATATTAGGTATACTAGGGACGGAAGCTTTAAGTTAAGTATGGAAGATGAAGAGGCTTACCTGGTTACATCAGAGGGCTACTATGTACTTAGTGAAGATGAAGACTATATTGTAATAGAAGAAGGCATAACCGATATAAGTGTAGATGAGTTAGGCTATATTTATGGAAGAGATGAAGATGATGAATTAGTGGAGATAGCTAGGCTTATGATTGCAAATTTCATGAATCCAGAAGGCCTACAATCAGATGGGCAAAACCTCTATAGGGCAACAGAGGCTTCAGGAGAAGCCATAATCCTAGAGGCTGAGGAGATGAATACTAGAGTTGTACAAGGCTATTTAGAGGCCTCCAATGTGCAAGTAGTAGATGAAATGGTTAAGATGATCACTGCCCAAAGAGCCTATGAAATCAACTCCAAGACCATAACTACTGCAGATGAAATGATGCAGATGGCAAACAATTTAAAGAGATAGGGTTAGGAAGTTAGCTAATGCTTAATAATGCGAACTGATGAATTGATAAGATAATTTGATTAGATAAAGTTGGTGATTTAATTGGAAATATTACCAAACAATAATATGATAGATAATTACAAGGACATTTCCCAAATTCAGGAAAAGATTGCTAATGTAAATAAAGATGATGATAAGAAGTTAATGGAAGTATGTAGAGAGTTTGAGAGCGTATTCGTATATATGATGTTAAAGGAAATGAAAAAAACTGTACCAGAGGATGGACTTATTGAAAAATCTCAAGGAAGCCGTATATTTGAGGATATGTATTTTGAAGAATTGTCTAAGGAAATGTCAAAGGGTGAAAATAGCCTAGGTATAGCAAAAATGCTTTATGAACAATTCAAAAATGGAAGAGTAAAATTATAAAGGTGTCGCTTAAGGCGACACCTTTACACTTGGTTTTTCAAATATTGGATTGATTTGGTATGTTATGTTTGAACCGTTGACTACAAATTCTACTATGGATACATCGTAAATTTCTTCAGCTTTTGTTAGGCTTGTAGTCTTAAGTCCAATATACCTGATTCCATCTCTTAGTTCTAAGCTGTTGGCATTGCCACCGTAAACTACAAAGATATTCTTTCCTTTTTCCCAAGCTTCAACTAGGTATTTGTGTAGAAGGTCTGCTTCTAATTGGTCTGTAAATCCACCAGGATTAAAGATTGGTGATGAGAAGAAAAGTACAATATTCTTATTTTCATCATTATTTAGATCCTCTTTTAATAGATTCCATTGGTTAGAATCTGTTGACCTAATTCCACCTTTTTCTGTATTTACATATAGGAAGGTCATGTCTCCCTTCTTAACCTTATTATAACCACCTGAAGCATTTATCTTTGTTGGGCTGGTTATGCCATTATTAAACTCCTTAGACACACTATTTAACAATACAGCAGTTTCATGCTCATTTACCCTAGATATGACCCTAGATAGGGCATCGTATTTAACTAGTTCATTTAAGTTCTTAGGTTCTGCAACTACACCAAAGCTAAAGCCATTCGTTTCTACCTTAGCCTTTACATTTTTACTATCCTTCAAAGTACTTGGTGTAGGTAATACTATATTGCCAATTTCAGGAGCATAAAGGGCAGTTAAGCCATCTATGACTATTTCCCCTGCATGTCTCTTTTGGACATCAGTTTCTACAATATAGATTTCTTCTAATGCTACTGGATAGGTCATATTAGCTGGTAGTTCTACGGTTATATACTTCCATCCTTCCCAGTCAACATGTCTTGCAAAGTCAATTTTATGAGATTCACCTTTAGCATCTCTTAAGGTTCCTCTTAACCAGCTGCCCATGTTATCTCCCTTAACCCATAGGCCTAATTTCTTAGGTAGCCTTTCTATAGGAAGTCCAGCCTTATCTTCAAAAGCAAACTTAGCATAGGCAGCCCTAGAGTTTTCACCATTGGAAAAATCATATTTTAATACTAGGGAAGTTTTACCTTCTTTGGCATCATTAGTAATGCTTAGTTCACCTGTAACTTCCTTAGGATAAACTGCAAAATTTATATTGTCTAGGGTTTCAAAGCCTTGTAGTAGTTTTCCTTCGTCACCTACATATACTAGGATGTTTCTAAGGCCTGTACCAAACTTGGCAGTTAAGGCACCTGCAACTGGTTTTGATCCACTGTAGAACTTATTATTTTCCACATAGCCTATGTCCTTAACAGTGGAAAATTCAATATCTTCTGGATAAATTTTAGCCTTATAGCCATCTTCATTTACTCCATAGAAAGTAGGTAAGGATCTTTCACTATTTATATCTATATTGAAGCTAGATATATTAGTGCTTATGTCCTTTACATTGTCCAATACTTTTAAGTCTAAAGACGCTTCTATATTATCATATTTTGCTGTTATTTTAGCATTTCCTTTAGATAAGGCTTTGAATTTGTTTTCTACAAATTCTCCTTCAACGCCTTCTACTGTAAATTGGAGCTTACTTTCATCTAGTTCTACTGGGTTGAAATACTCATCATATCCCTTTACAGTAAGGTTTCTACTAGTGCCAACAAACATATTAGTATCATCTGTAGTTACTTTTATTGATGATAAGCTGCCCTTTGGAGCGTTAGAAAATACTCCTACACCATTTATTACAGACCTTTCTGCACCATCAGAAGGCTTGTTTACAACAGTAGCCTTGCTTTCGCCTAGGGGTTTTACCACCATAGTAGTGGAACCGCCACCGTCTAGGTTGATGGCATTATGAGCTCCTAGTTCCTTCATTATGGCCCCAAACATTGGCTGGCTAACACCCTTGAAGGAAGTATCTCTACCGTCTATGGTTACTAAGATGATTTCTGTTTTATCTTCACTTATTCCAATTCCAGTTCTTGGATGGTTTCCTCTTGGGTCTCCAGCCGAATTAGGGTCTAGGGTTACATAATCACCATTATCCAGGATTATATTGCCTCCACCAATGGCAAATTTGATCTTTTCTATATCTGGATTACTAGATATATTTAGGCCAACTCTGTCTCCTATGGAGAAATCTAAGAGTTGTTGGCCCCTTTCTCCATTGCCTACTAGTACATAGCCATTTTCAGGTATTTTTAATGGCCTGTCTCCAGTTCGGACATTAGTTACAATGCCATCCTTGTTAACAAAGACTTCAACTAAGTCAGCTACATAAGTATTGCCTGGAGATTTTTCTCCCCAATGCCTGTTTAACATAGTAACTGCATTGAAGTCTCCATAAATATTGTTTACTGCATTTACTTTTACTGTATTACCAGTATCATTGTTGGTAACTGAAATTTCCCATCTAAACAGGTCCATAACATTGGCTTGATTTAATGTGTCGATGAAAAATCCTGGTAGTTTTTCATGTATGCTGTCCCTTGGAACTACTACTAGATCTCCATCTTCTATTAAGGAGCCAACGGGGCCTGTAAATCTATTGAAATAGAAGAAATCGCCATTTATGCCTGCTACAGCATCATTTTTTTCAACTAAGGTACTTACTTTAGTTCTATTGGTAACGGAATCGGAATTATATAGTCCTTTTACTTCTACATATGGGTCTAGGAGGTTTATCCTCAGGACATTTATATTCCACCATCCAGCAGTTGTAAACCTCATTATCTTTTCATAGGTTGTGCCTGATGCAATATTAGTCCTTTCCACAGATTCATAGATAGTAGTTGGCATATTTATAGTAACGCCATTGGCCATGGAAGGACCAGCTGCTGTGAAGATAATGGCAAAAGCCAATAAAGATACTATTAAACCTTTAATCTTTCTTTTCATGCAAATCACCTCGCTGTGAACAATTTAGTATTAGCTAACTATAAAGGCTCCCCCCCTTCATTAAAAAATCTACATTAATTATATAACTTTTATATATCAATTGGGTTACAAACATATTACAAGTTATATACATTTGGTAGTATTGCTGTTTATATGTAGTTGAGGGAGAATAAGGATAAAAGGAAAAAATATTGTAGAGAATATGAAAAAATGCCAAAGGCTTGCTTTGGCAAAAACAAAAAATAAAAAATGGCTGATTAATTTAATCAGCCATTTTTGTCGGTATGGTCGGGGTGAGAGGATTCGAACCCCCGGCCCCATGGTCCCAAACCACGTGCGCTACCAAACTGCGCCACACCCCGTCGCTCGCCCGACTATTATAGTATATAATAGACTTAAAAAAAATGCAATAGGTTTTTTAAATAAATTTTTAGGAAAAACTTGGCAACATTCAAGTATATTGCTTCAAAAGCTGATTCATTTGAACTGAGACAAGCTAAATCTTTGTTTTTCTTCTTAAATCTTGCTTTTCGATTTTTGATTTAAAATAATTTTTATATAGGATTCTAAAAATCTATTGGAAACTTGACTCAGTTTTCTCAATTACCGTTGCCAATTGTCAAATTAAGGGTGTATAATGTAGTTATGGCTAATGGAGGAATACTTATGCTAGATATATTAGAAGAAATAAAAAGGGAATTATTTGTAATCTTTTTTTCAATGCTACCCATAATAGAACTAAGAGGTGGTATCCCCTTAGGGATATCCTTAGGTCTAAGTCCTGTACATAGTGCAATACTTAGTATCATTGGGAACATAATCATTATACCCTTTTTGTTGAAACTACTAAAACCGATTATGCAATTTTTAGAAAAAACCTATATCTTCTCTAAAACCATAGGGTGGGTAAAGAAAAGATCTATGAAAAAGGCAGCTATAGTAAAGAAATACAGCCTAATAGGTCTTTGTCTATTTGTGGCAGTGCCTATACCTACTACTGGAGTATGGACTGGTTCTGTCATAGCATCTTTATTAAAATTAGACCATAAAAAGGCATTTTTTGCTATGGCATTAGGCATAATAATAGCAGGGATTATTGTACTTACTGTATCCTATGGGGTAATTACTATATTTTGATCTGCAATAATTCTACAATTATTGACTGTAGGATTACCATATGATACAATGATGGCTAAAGAAAAAATGAATATAGTTCCTTATCAAGAGAGATGGAGGGAAGGGCCCGATGAAATCCAGCAACCAGTACTTATTTGTACATGGTGCTAAATCCCACAGAACTAGTTCTGAGAGATGAGGTAAGATGTTTGTAACCTTCTCTTGAAGGTTTTTTTTATGACCTAACTCAGAAAAACTATAATATAAATAGGAGGAAAGCGAATGAGAAGATGGTTATTTACTTCTGAATCAGTTACA
>ERZ773359.2296-NODE-2296-length-24377-cov-6.577132_pt1 | contig 24377 bp, 25 predicted proteins | sample MGYA00374955_ERZ773359 | MGnify/ENA primary metagenome ERZ773359 (study PRJEB29098, sample SAMN04486028) | biogas fermenter metagenome | study: EMG produced TPA metagenomics assembly of the Biogas fermentation microbial communities from Germany - Plant 4 DNA1...
AAGCATTGAAAGCAAAGGGCAGAAAAGAAATTATTATCGAAGCACATCCTTTGCACAAAGTTGTGGAGTTTTTACAGGGAAAAGGTTATGCCGTTTCCAGGAAACAAAACAGGCTTTATTTATCCGCTAACATCAATCCGGAAATATTGAACCGAGAATTAGTAATGCATGGTTTTGGTGTCTCCCACTTAAGTGAAAACCTTGGCAGTCTGGAGGATATCTTTTTGCAATTAACCGGGGAGGTGGCCTAATGCAGGAATTTTACCGTTTAATTAAAGGAGAGTTGCTTAAACAAAAAAGAAGTTTCCTTTGGCCTGTGGTTATTTTCACCCCCCTGGTAGGTACACTTTTAACTTTTGCTAACTTTTGCTTACGCTATGATTATCTTCGAGGGTTGGCAGCAAAGCAAAATTTAAGCTCGTGGCAGTTATTACTTACGCAACATCATTTTCTCTGGGCTTTTTTCCTGCCGCTAGTTGCTACCATTGTGGCTTCCCATGTTCATTACCTGGAGTATAAATCCAGCGGCTGGAAGCAAATTCTGGCCTTGCCTGTTTCCCGCATAAAAGTATATGTGGCAAAATGGGTACTTGTTTTTCTTTTAAATCTTTTTATGATTATAGAAAATAGTATCTGCCTGTTTTTGGTGGGAAAAGTATTGGGTTTTCCGGAGATATTTGATTTATCTTTATTTTTAACTTATACAGGGTATCAAATAGTGGCCGTTTCCGGATTAATAGGAAGCCAATGCTTTTTAAGTGCCAATTTGTCCAATGCCAGTGTAGCGATGACAATTGGTTTTGTCGGTGTTGCCTCTTCCCTCTTTTTTGCCCAGTCAGAGCAGTTAGCTAAATTTATTCCCTATGCGCATATGATCTTTACTTTGCCTGATCCTACCATTAATAACGCTATTGCTCTAAATTATGGTTTTTCATGCGGCTTAATTTTTTTAGGGTTAGGTATGATATTTTTCCAAAGGAAGGAAATTTCCTAGGAGGGATATAATGAAAGAGATTATTGTTGTAGAATTAATTAAGTTAAAGGGCTCGAAAATATTTTGGATTGTAATTTTAGCTCCTGCTTTTATGGTGTTGCAAGGTGCCGTTAATTTGCTGCGCTATTACGATTTGTTTACGGGACAGGGGCAAAATGCTTGGGAGCAATTGTATACCCAAAGCATGATTTTTTATGTCATGATTTTGTTCCCTGTGTTAATCAGTGTGGTGATGACTTTAGTAGCTCGCATGGAAAATGCACATCACGGCTGGAAACAATATTTAAGCCTTCCTGTTAAAAAAGAGGTGGTTTACACAATAAAATTTATCATTGCTTGTGGAGTTATTTTCATTAACATCCTGGCTTTGCTAATCAGCATACTCATTTCGGGTTTCTTTCTTGGTCTTGAAGGCAACTTGCCCTGGCAAAACTTTATTGTTCGGCCCATGGCCATGTATGTGGCGGCTTTGCCCGTAATGGCAGTTTTATATGTTGTAAGTATCCGCCACAAGCAAATGACTATTCCTCTAGGCATTGGTATTGGTTTGGCTTTGCCGGCCATGTTGGTGGCCAACTCCAAGTTTTGGCTTGTTTATCCTTGGACTTATCCCATTATGGCCGCCCTGGGGGTAGACATGGATCTTTTCAGTAAGGGACCCATAGTTTATTTTGTCAGTATCATCTTGTTAATTATTGTATTTTTGTCTGGAAGCAAAAACTTTTGTCAAAAAGATATTATCTGATTATCTTGGGGGTGATCTCGCTGCTGGGAGTGGAAACGATCGATTTAAAAGAGAAAAAAATTCTCTTGGTGGACGATGAAGCAGATATCCTCCATCTATTGGAAGCCGTCCTGCGCAAAGAAAATTTTACTAAGATATATAAAGCCCAAAATGGCTATGAGGCCATGGAAATGGCGCAAAAGATAAAACCTGACATTATCGTGCTGGATATTATGCTACCCGATATTGATGGTTTTGAAGTTTGCAAGCGGTTAAGGGAGATAACTTTTGTTCCTATTATCTTTTTGTCGGCCAGAGATGAAGATGTAGATAAGCTATTAGGTCTGGGGATTGGCGGAGATGACTATATTACCAAGCCTTTCAGCCCTAGGGAAGTAGCTTTTCGCATTAAAAGGAAAATCATAAAACTGCCTGAACTTGCCCGGGAAAATTTTGCTATGAGGGAAAAGGGCAGCGGTACCAGGGAACTTTTTGAAAAATACATGCAGGTAAACGGCATCGCCATCAAAACAGCCTTTGAAGGTAACAGCCCGGAAGCCATAAAAAAAGAAGTAATTAACAATAATTACTTGGCAGTAATTTCCATTTGCTTGGTGGAGGCGGAAGTGAAAAGCGGACACATTCATGTTATTGAATGTGCGGACGGCGCTTGGGACAGATATTTTAGTATTGTTTACCATAAAGATAAAGTTTTAACTGAAGGCATGAAAAGCTTAATTGCGGTGGTGAAGGATTATAAAAACATCTCCTCGCAAATTAAGACTGAAGCAGCAAGTAAACTGGTAAAATAAAGGCTCAAAGAGTTTTGTGCGTCTTTGCTTTAGCCGGTTTAAAGACAAACAGTACCTTCAATAATTTACCAGCATTTGGGGAAAGAGTATGATAATTTTTCGGATTTTTTAAAAAAACTATTATAAGTAAAGCGGGGGAGTTTATGCCTATTGTCAAGATTAAAAATTTAACAAAAAAATTTGGTAATTTTACTGCTTTAAAGGGAATTAATCTTGAAATCAATGAAGGCGAAATCTATGGCTTTATTGGCCCGAACGGGGCAGGAAAAACCACAACCATACGTATCTTACTTGGTATTTTAAAAGCCACCTCAGGTGAAGCAAAAATTTTTGGTCTGGATGCCTGGAAGGATGCGGTGGAAATACATAAAAGAATAGCTTATGTCCCCGGTGAGGTAAACCTTTGGCCTAACCTTACCGGTGGTGAAGTGATAGATCTTTTTGTTAACCTGCGTGCTGCCCACAACAACAGTCGCCGTGAAGAGCTGATAGAAAGATTTAATTTAGATCCGTCGAAAAAATGCGGCACATATTCAAAAGGCAATAGACAAAAAGTCGCTTTAATTGCCGCTTTTGCTGTAGATGCTGATCTTTATATCTTGGATGAACCCACATCAGGGCTAGATCCTTTAATGGAAAAAGTTTTTCAGGAATGTATTCTGGAAGCTAAAGAGGAAGGCAAAAGTGTACTGCTTTCCAGTCATATCCTCTCTGAAGTTGAAAAATTATGCGATAAAGTTAGTATCATCCGCCAAGGTAAAATCATTGAATCTGGTAGTTTAGATGAATTACGCCACTTAACTAGAGCCAGCATGGTGGTGCAAACAAAGCAACCCGTTAAAGCATTAAAGGATTTAAAAGGCATTCATGATCTTGTAGAAAAAGATAACACATGCTTTTTCCAAGTAGATACAGAAGAATTGGATAATGTCATGAAATACATTAGTCAGTTTGGTATTGTTAGACTGGAAAGTGCTCCTCCCACATTAGAAGATTTATTCCTCAGACATTATCAGGGGGAGGGGGATGAATTATAATGTCAAGACTGTATACGCATACAGTAGTTTTGGCAAGTTTCATTTGGAGAAAAGACCGTGTAAAAATACTGATATGGATCATTGCCATTACTTTATCCACAATACTGATAGCTGCCATGCTGCCGACACTATATTCATCAGAGCTTGAAAGACAGATGATGGCAGAAACGATGAAAAACCCCGCCGTTACTTTTATGCTCGGTCCCGGCTACGGTCTTGATAATTATACAGATGGAGCCATGATGGCTCATTTCATGTTGGCTTTTACTTCTGTAGCCGTAGGCATCATGAGTATCTTATTAACCACAAAAAACACTCGAGAAGATGAAGAAGAAGGGCGCATTGAAATGCTCCGCTCCCTTCCGGTAGGGTTTTTAGCGCCCTTTGCAGCCACAATTTTAATTGCTGTGATTACCAATATAGTGTTAGCCCTGGTGGTGGGTTTTGGCTTGTACTCCTTAGGCTTAGAAAGTATGGATTTAACGGGTTCACTTCTTTATGGAGCTTCTCTAGGGGCCATTGGTATTTGCTTTACAGCCATAACAGGCTTATTTGCGCAACTGACCACAAATGCCCGCTCTACCATAGGCTATTCCTTTGCTTTCTTGATCCTTGCTTATTTAGTAAGAGGTATAGGAGATATAGAAAATGAATTCCTCTCACTCATCTCTCCCCTGGGCTTAATTTTGCGCACTGAAGTTTATGTCAACAATTATTGGTGGCCTGTTGTAGTTACTTTAGGCGTATCCATTGTTTTCTTTGCTTTGGCTTTATATTTAAATTCTATAAGAGACTTAAATGCCGGTTTTATCCCCACCAGGCCGGGCAGAAAACATGCCTCGAGGTTGCTTTTATCTTCATTAGGGCTTCCTTGGCGCTTGCAGCAAACAATGCTTATTGCCTGGATCATTGGCATGTTTGTGTTAGGCGTTTCTTATGGTTCTGTTCTAGGAGATTTAGAAGGATTTTTGCAAAGCAGTGAAATGATTCAACAGATGATTCCTGTAGCGGAAGGATTTACTTTAACGGAAAGATTTATAGCCATGCTTATCATAATCTTAAGTATAATTGGGGCAATTCCTGTTCTCATATGCATCCTTAAACTTTGGTCTGAAGAAAAAAGGGGCAGAACAGAACAACTCTTTGCCGGTTCAGTCTCCAGAAATAAGATGCTGGGCAGTTATACAATAATTGCTGTGATCGATGCTCCTCTTATGCAACTGGCCTCATGTCTGGGATTTTGGTTGGCTGCAAGCTTTGTCATGGAAGATACAATCTCACTGCATACATTGTTGAAAGCAGGCTTTGCTCATCTGCCGGCTATTTGGCTTAAGGTGGGGTTAGCTGTGTTGTTAATTGGATTTGCGCCAAAGCTAACCGGCCTAACTTGGCTTTATTTAGGATATTCGTTTTTTGTAATTTATTTAGGTGATTTGCTGCAGCTACCTGAAGGGATGGCTAATCTCACCCCTTTTGGCCATATCCCACAAGTACCCATTGAAGAGGTAAATTTTCTGAAAACGGCCGTCCTTATCCTCATAGCAGCGGTATTAATAACCACCGGCTTTATAGGCTACAACAGAAGAGATTTAATCCAGGGAGTCTAATCTTTCCTCTAGCCTTAAAATTAGTAAATGAGAAAGCGGTAATTGAACCGGCAAAATCTCGCGGTCTTAACGTTTGTATCAAGCGATATATGGAATTATTCTAGGCAGTAGCAAAACTAAAATGTTTTTATACGTCACCAGCAAGACCTGTTGACAAAATGGAAAAGATATGCAATAATGCCGTAAATGTGAGTATGTATAAGGGCAGAAATGTCCGAGCTACATAGGAGTTTGCAAACTCTACACGTGGTACTTAAACCCCACGGAGTCACATTTGTTTGTGATCCGTGGGGTTTTGCCATAGGGGGGATTGCCATGGAAAACAATAATATAAATGAGTAAAACGCTGGGCAGTTGTGAAGACAGTATCGTTTTGGGAGGGTAAAGTTTATGCAGGATTTGTTTTTTAAAGGTACACCACAGTTGGAGACGGAAAGATTAATTTTGAGAAAACTTACGCTGCAGGATGCGGATGATATTTTTGCATATGGTTCAGATCCTGAAGTGTCACGCTTTATGACCTGGGAGACACATCAGTCCATCGAAGAGACCAAAAGTTTCATTAATTTCATCCTTGACAAATATGAAAAGGATGAAGCAGGAGAATGGGGCATTGTTTTAAAATCTACAGGTAAATTGATTGGTTCTGTTGGTATACCGCGGTATGATCTGCAAAATAAAAGTGCGGAAATTGGCTATGTTTTGTCCAGGAAATATTGGGGCCAGGGAATTATGCCGGAAGCTGTAAGCCGAGTATTGCAGTTTGCCTTTGAAGAAATGGGGTTAAACAGAATAGAGAGCTGTCATTATGTCCGCAATGAGAAATCGGGGCGGGTAATGCAAAAAGTCGGGATGAGTTTTGAAGGTGTTGTCCGGGAAAAAATATTTGCCAAAAACAAATTTTGGGATGTTAAACAATATGCCATCCTGCGTTCAGACTGGGAAAAAAGACATGGCCGGCTTGGCTAATCATGTTTAATGGCAATTGAGCCACTGCTGCAATTTATAATGAGGAAAAAGAAAACCCACTTAGGTAAAGCTTTAAACCTAGGTGGGTTTTATTACTTTTAGGAAAACGAAAATAGTACAATGTTACTCTTAGCTGCTTATTTGCTGCCAACTACCATGTTTTTTCAATGGGTTCGTTATTGATACCCAGGGGCTGGTTACTGCCAGGTTTGTATTTTCTATAAACTCCGGCCAGGGAAATATCATTGAAAAGAATGGGCTTGTTGGGATCATAAACTTCCCGGAAGATAAGCGGGCAATGATATAAGCCTGCTTTGATATATATGATGGTGGGCTTTGTGATGATAAACTTTTCCATGTTGCCTTCTTCATCGCCCAAATGAAATTCCACCACACCACCCAGCTGATCCATGCTTGTTCCGCTACCGGCAAAGAAGACAAACTGATCAAAATCGTGCCGGAATGGTTCACTTTCCCAGACCACCGGTTCCGTCACAGCCCACCAACTAAAAATGACGTTTTGTTCTTTATTCATGTGCAAGAGGCAGGGTGCTGTTAATTCTGGCATTGGGGAAGGTGAAATTGGCTTCAACTCAAATATGTACTTTTCTTGCAAACTGTTTCTGAGATTTGACATTTTTAGCCCTCCTCGGTTAAAAGATTAAAGTACGGTCAAGCTTTCCTATATTATACAGTAAGGAATCTAATTATTGCAAATACATAAAAAATTATCTATTGTCAGAAATATATTTTTGTTGTTTGTGTTGCGCAAAACTGCCAGTTTTAATCAAAAAAAATTTCTTTCCTCTCTACCCGGGCAAAGATCGAGGAATAAGATGGAACCGTTTCTTCCCTAAAGCGTCTGTAAAGATAAAGTTGCAAGTTCAGGTAAAGTTTTAAAATCCATGGGGAGGGGTTCTATGCAAAAACTATTAGCCTTGTTACTTTGCCTGGTTTTAGGTATGTCCTTGCTTTCAGGTTGTGGCGATAAGGCCGCTGCCCAGAAGCCGAAAGGGGAAGATTGGGAACCGAGCAAATTTGCCTCAAATAATGATAGCGAAGATGTAATTTTAACTGTCAAAGAAGGATCAGTTTCTCCCACGGGCATAACCGTCATTTTCCAAAATAATACAGACAAACAGTATCTTTACGGTGAATATATGTGGTTGGAAAAAAGAATCGGTAACGAATGGAAGCAGGTCCCTGCTGTGATTGAAAATTACGGATTTGCCGACATTGCCTACATCTTGGAGCCAAAGGCAAGCAGAGAAATGGAAATTGACTGGGAGTGGCTGTACGGGACTTTGGAAGCCGGAGAGTATCGTCTCGTTAAAGATGTTTTCCCTGCCGAAGCGGAAGAATATAGTCCGTCTTATTTGGTTGTGGAGTTCACGCTTTAAGTTTAGGCTCTCAATCAGCTCCGAAGCTGCATAAGATAAGCCGCAAAATCATTAGTGTTTTGCGGCTTTCTTATGTGATAAGGGCAGCGCAGAAGAAGTCACGGCAGAATTGCTGAACATGGCAGCCGGCCTGGAGTATGCAGCCGGCCCCCGTGGCGGGCATATGGAGCACAACAAAAAAATTAACATAAAAAGCGTTTGGAAAAAAAGCTTGAATTCCAAACGCTTTTTTACTGTCCGTTATGTAGAAACAATCTCGGCAATGGCTTCAATTTCAACCAGGACGTTTTTTGGCAATGCTGATACTTCTACACAGGAGCGGGCCGGCTTGTTTGGAAAGTATTGGGCGTAAACTTTATTAAACTCCGCAAAATTACTGAGATCGGACAAAAAGCAGGTTGTTTTAATAACATGCCGCAAAGAGCTTCCGGCCGCCTGCAATACCGCTTCCAGATTTTTAATGGCCGCCTCGGTTTGCTCGTGGATGTTTTCCCCAACTACTGTTCCGTCAACGGGAGACAAGGGTATTTGACCCGAGGTAAAAACAAGATTCCCGGAAATAATTGCTTGGGAATAAGGCCCTATGGCTGCGGGGGCTTTTTTTGTTTGCACAACTTTCATACAGAACTCCTTTCTTTAAAGATTTTTCTTTTTGGGCGAATTTCCTTAAAATCTCTCCCATTTTAACAGTGGGAAAAGCATTTTCTCTGGGTTGTCCCAATCAGAATAAGATCATCATAAATTTAACTTTTTTCCTTGTCAATAGCTGGATGCAAAATAAGCAAATCTTTGTTTTTTATGGACAGCCTATTTGGCCTTCCGCAAAGGAGTACAGTAAAAGCAAACTTGGGTGCGCTTAAGGAAGGTTATGTAAACATTGCTGTTCACGGACATTCGCCACTTTTGGTCAGCGAAATCGTCAGGCAGGGTTGGTTTTTCCGTGGAGTTTGTGGATAAAATAATTGTTGATTTTGAGCATAAAAGGAGCGCTTTACAGTGGAAATAGACTGTATGCTGCACAATATTTTCGCACTGGAACCGGATAAATTAAGTAAAGAAACGTTTGCCGGTTGCCGGGCAGGAAAGGATCCCTACGGGAGTGGATGGAGAACAATTAACAAATAATTTCTAAGATATTAAAGTGCCCTATGGGGGAAACCCATAGGGCACTTTAATATTGTAATCGTCCTGCTTGGCGGTGTAGCATTAGCGGGAAAATGACTTGCGTATCAATTTAGCAAACTCCACCACAATGAGCGGTACCAAACAGCAGCCAATGACTAAAGCCCAATCTTGGAAATGCAACAATGCTGTGCCAAAAATTCCTTGCAGGAACGGTATGAAGACAACTGCCAGCTGCAGCAGTAAAGAAACGGAAAAGGCGTAAACCAAATAACGGTTAGAAGTAATACCAAGGGTAAAGAGGGAGTGTTCAAAGCTTCTGGCATTAAAGGAGTGTACCAATTGGCTTAAAGCCATAGTTAAAAAAGCCATCGTGTGAGCTTGTACCAGGGAACGGCCCCAGGATAATGCCAGCCAATAAACGCCTAGAGCAAGGAGGCCGATGATTATGCCCTGATAGATAATACTTATTCCCATGCCGCCGGCAAAAACTGTTTCACGGCTGTTGCGGGGCGGCCGCTTCATAATATCTTTTTCCGGCGGCTCGACGCCCAAAGCTAAAGCCGGCAGGCCGTCTGTCACCAGGTTGAGCCATAAAATTTGAATAGGTGTTAAAGGACTGCCTAAACCTAGGAGAATTGCCCCAAAAATCGTTATGATTTCTCCAATATTACAGGACAAAAGATAATAAATCGCTTTACGGATATTGTTGTAAATAGTTCTGCCTTCCTCAACCGCATTTACAATGGTGGCAAAATTATCATCTAAAAGCACCATATCGGCGGCTTCTTTAGATACTTCTGTCCCGGTAATACCCATGGCGGCCCCGATATCTGCCCTTTTTAAGGCAGGGGCGTCATTAACGCCGTCTCCGGTCATGGCCACAACTTGCCCATTGGCCTTTAAGGCGTCTACTATACGCAGCTTGTCTTCCGGGGAAACTCTGGCGTAAACCGTTGTCTTTAATACTTGCCGTTGCAATGCTTCATCCGACAGACGTGCCAATTCAAGACCTGTTAAGCTGTTGTCGCCTTCCTGCCAGATGCCTAACTCTTTAGCAATTGCCAAGGCTGTATCCTTGTGGTCGCCGGTGATCATTACCGTGTGAATGCCTGCCTGGCGGCTTACTTCCACAGCTTTCTTAGCTTCCGGTCGAGGCGGATCGATCATGACAAAATATCCGAGATAAACTAATTTCTGCTCCACGGTTTCGGAGTTTAATGCTTCTGGTAGTTCAGGCCAGGTACGATAAGCCAGTGCCAGTACCCGCTGTCCCTGGGATGCAAAGTGGGAGTTTACTGCCAAGAGCTCTTGTTTGTCTTTTTCTGTCATGGCTCTGGCTGTGCCATTCTGGTGGATGTAGCGGCAGCGGGCCAATAAAACATCAGGAGCTCCTTTGGTAAAAGCATAGATACCTTCCGCCAATTGATGAAAAGTGGTCATCATCTTGCGGCCCGAATCAAAGGGTATTTCCGCCAACCGCGGATATTTTTCTTCCGCTTCCTCTTTTTTTATACCGGCCTTAAGGGCGGCTACCACCAAAGCACCTTCTGTAGGATCACCAATAATTTGCTGGCCTTTATCTTCACAGCGCAAACAAGCATCTGTATTTAGTGCCGCTCCCAAGAGCATTAGTTTTAAATCCGGGTAGTTGTCCGGATTAATTTTTTCTTTTTCTGTAGTGAAAAACTCGCCAACCGGTTCGTATCCTGCGCCTGTGACTTTTATATCCAGACCGGGCAGGTAGAGATCGGTTACGGTCATTTCATTTTTTGTTAAAGTACCGGTTTTATCTGAACAAATATAGGTGGCCACACCTAATGTTTCTACCGCCGGCAATCTGCGGATAACTGCATTACGCTTGCTCATTCTGGTTACGCCCAGGGCCAGGACAATGGTTACCACGGTAGGTAAACCTTCCGGAATGGCAGCCACCGCCAGAGCGACGGCAGTCATAAACATATTTAAAACTTCTTCACCACGCCAGAGGCCGGTGAGAAAAACTACGGCCACAATAATACCGGCTGCTATACCTAAGGTTTTGCCAAGGGAAGCCAGTTGTTTTTGCAATGGTGTCGGATCAGGAGGAGCAGCATGAAGCATCTCAGCAATTTTACCTAACTCGGTTTCTGTACCGGTACCGGTAACTACTGCTTTAGCCCTGCCGCTGGTAATGTAAGTACCCATAAAAACCATATTGTTTTGTTCGGCAAGGGGTACTTCTTTTTGCTTTAAAGGCTCCACATTTTTTTCTACCGGTACCGATTCTCCCGTTAAGGCGGCTTCGTTGACCATTAAAGAGGCTACCTGCACCAGCCTGGCATCGGCAGGTACGGAATCTCCCGCTTCCAAGAGGAGCACATCGCCGGGTACCAGCTCTTCCACCTCGATTTGAGTTACTTGACCGTCACGCAATACTTTGGCGTGGGCTTTTGTCATTTCCTTTAAAGCCTGCAAGGCCTGTTCCGCTTTATTTTCCTGCACAACGCCCAAAATAGCATTGAGCACCACAATGATCATAATTACTATACTGTCAATCCATTCACCTAAGGCACCGGAAATGATGGCGGCAACAATTAAGATTAAAATTAACGTTTCTTTTAACTGATCAAAAAACATGGCCAAAATGCTTCTGGGAGGTTCTTCTTTTAAAGCGTTGGCTCCGTAAATTTCCAGTCTTTTTTTAGCCTCTTCCTTGGTTAAGCCGTGGTCCAAATCAACTTGTAATTCTTCTGCTGCCTGCATGTTCGTCAGAGAAAACCACTGTGATTTCTCCATTTGGCATTTTCCTCCTTTTAACAATTTCTGTTTGCGGAAATGTGGCAATAAAAAAACCCACATTCATCACAATGATAAATGTAGGTCTCACCATTGCAAATGCAAAACCGGGTAAGACTTTACCGCGATGACGGCCTTGCATCCCTTGCGGGCGGTTACTCCCCTACTTTTATTAATTTTATACTCCATATCATACACAAGTTTGCTCATTTTGTCTATACTTATATGCATGTTATGTATAAATTTGTCTCCCTTGCGCGAAGGCGTGAGGTTAATTTTTTAATTTCTATGTAAGCATATGGTGGCATGGTGTTACTATAATTTACTTAAAGGTAAAAACCGGTAGTTAAAAAATCATAAGCTGCAGACCAGGAGTTTCCTGCATAATGCTCCTAAAGAGGTAAAGGATAAAAATGCATATAAATTTCCAGGGAGGTATCAAAGTATGAATGTGCTGGAAGCATTAAAAAACCGTCATAGTACCAGGGTCTACAAGCCCGACCCGGTGGCGCCGGAAGTTATTCGCGAAATTGTGGAGGCTGCCAATCGTGCACCTTCATGGGCCAACACGCAGCCCTGGGAAGTATATGTGGCCGGTGGCGCTACTTTGGATAATCTCCGCAAGCGTTATTTGGAAAATTTTCAAAAAGAAGTCCCGCCCCATCCTGATATTGCCTTACCCACTTCATGGCCGGAAGTCCACCAGGAACGGATGTTTCAGTTAGGAGCTAAGAGGTTTGCCGCCTTAGGTATTGCCCGGGATGATCAGGAAGCAAGAAGAAAAACGACGGAAATGAATTTTAACTTCTTCGGGGCACCCCATGTGGTTTTTTTGTGCATGGATCGGAATTTATCTCCTTGGTCTTTATTTGATCTAGGTTCCTTTGCCATGAGTCTGATGCTGGCAGCCCAGCATAAAGGTCTTAATACCATACCTGCCGTTATGTTAGTGGCTTACCCGGAACTTATTCGTGAAGAGCTGAAAATACCGGAAAACCTTTCCATTGTTATCGGCATTGCCTTAGGTTATGGCGATCAAGAAAATATTCACAATCACTTTGTCACACCAAGAAGAAATATAGATGAATTCCTGAAACTGGTGTGAGCTAAAGTATCTATCTATTGCCCTTTTCTTTTGCCGTAAAAAGTTTATATTTGGAAAAAACTTACAGTTATAACGGCCCCCTTAACTTGACAGTTTTTATTTAGATAGAGTAAAATATAGAAAAATATTTTAATGCATGGAGGTAAATAAATGGAAGATAGTTTTGGGGAAGAGGGCAGTAGGCGGGCACTATTAAGCTTACTGTTAGAAGCAAAAGTTTTTTCGCGGCCATTTTATTATCCTCGTCCGTAGAATGCTCTGTCGTTTCGCGGCGGCTGTAGCATTTACTTAAAATATTTTCATTGGAGGATAATAAAGTGATTAGCGAACTTTTGCTTTTAATGATATTAATAGTGCTAAATGCTTTTTTTGCGGCTTCTGAAATTGCTTTGATTTCTTTAAACGATAATAAAATTAAAATCATGGCAGAAGAGGGCAATCAGAAGGCCCAATCCATTGCAACTATTTTAAGTGAACCAAGTAAATTCCTGGCAACCATTCAGATCGGTATAACCCTTGCCGGTTTTCTCGCCAGTGCTTTTGCCGCAGAGAATTTTGCCTACCGCTTAGTAAATCTTGTCAAGGCGGCACAGGTACCTGTCTCTGAAAACATCTTGAAAAATGTAGCCGTTGTCGTCATTACAATTATTCTCTCTTATTTCACACTTGTTTTTGGGGAACTAGTGCCTAAACGGCTGGCTATGAAAAAGGCCGAACAAATATCCTTTCTAGTCGTATCGCCTTTAAATTTATTATCTGTTGTTGCCTCACCTTTTGTAAAGCTACTGTCCGTATCAACTAATTTTATTGTTCGTCTTTTTGGGGTAGATCCCAATGCCGAGGAAAGATACGTTACCGAAGAAGAAATTCGTATGCTGGTAGATGTGGGTGAAGAAAAAGGCACCATTGATGTCAGCGAAAAAGAAATGATTAATAACATCTTTGAATTTGATAATAAAATCGTTTCCGATATTATGACCCACAGAACAGAAATCGCCGGCATTCCCATTTCAGCCGACTTAAAAGACATAATTCATATCATCAGAGAAACAAAATTTACAAGATTTCCGGTTTATGAGGACAATATTGATAATATTGTTGGCATTTTAAACGTAAAGGATTTACTGCAGCTTTTAGAAATTAACGATCAAGATTTTGACTTGAAAAAAATTATCCGCCAGCCGTATTTTGTGCCGGAATCTAAAAAAACTGATGAATTATTGCGAGATTTACAGAGCACCAAAACACACATGGCCGTGGCCATTGATGAATATGGCGGAACGGCAGGAATCGTCACCATTGAAGATTTACTTGAAGAAATTGTCGGCAATATTTTTGATGAATTTGATGAGGAAGAAAAAGAATTTGAAAAACTGGATGAAAATACTTTTTTAATAAATGGTGTTATGAGTTTAGAACAGGTAAAAGAGCTGCTAGAAGTGGATTTACCTATAGATGATTATGAAACACTAAGCGGCTTTTTAATCGGGCAGTTGGGCAGGATCCCCAAAGAAGGAGAAAGCCCCATAATTGAATTTGAAGATTTAGTTTTTAAAGTGGAAGAAGTGGTAGAAAAAAGAATAGCTAAAGTGAAAGCCTGTAGAGTATAAACAAGGATGATTTTTGTAGACTCGAATTTATTTCGGGTCGTTTCTGTTTTTTGGCCTACTTTAGGGCAAATTTTAAGCATAAAAGCAAAAGACAGGGGAACTGTTTAATGGTAAGTAATTTGCTCGTTGATGATGTGCAAATAGAAGTCAGAAAAAAGAAAATAAAAAATTTGTACTTGTCTGTTCATCCTCCTGAGGGCAGTGTAAAAATTTCGGCACCATTAACCATGAGTGATGAGGCAATTTGGGAATTTGCCGTTGCCAAATTTGCTTGGATAAAAAAACAACAAGCCAAGTTGCAAAGACAAGCAAAACAAGCGCAAAAGGAGTATGTTTCTGGGGAAAGTCATTTTTTCCAGGGGAAACGCTATCTTTTACAAGTGGTGGAGACAAAGAAAAAGCAAAAGGCAGAAATTAAGGAAGGAAAAATTTATTTATACGTCCGTCAGGGAAGCACAAAAGAACAGCGGGAAAAAGTCATGCGGGAATGGTATCGCAGCCAACTGAAAAAACAAATTCCGCCCCTACTGGCAAAATGGGAGCAAAGACTTGGCAGGAAGGTAAACTTTTGGGGCGTGAAATTAATGAAAACAAAATGGGGCTCCTGTAATCCCGGGGCAAAACGCATCTGGTTTAACCTGGAGTTGGCTAAACACAGTTTCAGATGTTTAGAATATATAGTGGTGCATGAAATGGTACATTTACTGGAGAGACATCATAATCAAAGGTTCTATGCTTATCTTGACAAGTTATTCCCAAACTGGAAGGAAATAAGGGCTGAACTAAACGGTTTGCAGTGGTAGGACGTAATGAGTGCAGAACGTTTGTTTATGGTATAATTGGAGTTGCCGGGTCTTTGATCGGTGGAGTTTACTGGAAGGAGTGGTAACTGTGCGCAAACTGTTTCAACTCTTAGGCCAAACTTTAAAAAATAATGAAGATGCCGTTTTAGTAACTGTAGTCGCCAGTTCCGGCTCAACGCCGCGCGGCGCCGGTGCAAGAATGCTTGTGACGAAAGCCGGTAGAATCTATGGAACCATCGGCGGCGGAGCTGTGGAATATAAAAGTGAAAAGATGGCACAGGAAGTGTTGCAGAAAAAAAGTTCACAGACAAAATATTTTCGCTTGTACCGAAATGAGATTGAAGATTTGGGCATGATTTGCGGCGGTAATGTTGATGTTTATTTTCAATACATACCTGCCGGCCATGAGGAAGTAATTAAGCTAACGGAAACAATAGAAAAATTGTTTCAAGCCGGGGAGCAAACATGGTTAATTAGTGAAATCACCGAAGGGGCCGGCGGAGCCTTAGGGGTTTTTAGCAAAAACTCCGGTGTAGCGGGGATGGAAGTGCCGCAGGAGGTTATCGCTAATCTTCACAGCCATTCCCAAGTGCATACAGTAAACGAAAAGAAATATTACAGTGAGCTTTTGATCCGGGCAGGCCGGGTGTATATTTGCGGTGGCGGCCATGTGGCACAGGAGTTGGTACCTATCCTTGCCCGGGTTAATTTCCGCTGTGTCGTCTTAGACGATCGCCCTGATTTTACAAAACCTGAACTCTTCCCTGGAGTGGAGGAAACTCATCTGGTGGATTTTGCCCGCCTCAATGATTATGTCAAGATTACGGAAGATGATTTTGTCTGCATTATGACACGCGGACATGCCAATGATCGTTTAGCACAGGCACAAGCGCTGAAAACACCTGCGGCATATATTGGGGTAATCGGCAGCGCCAAAAAAACCGCAGGAGTTTTTGCCAAGCTGAGGGAAGAAGGTTTTACAGATGAGGATTTTAAGCGCATTACCACGCCTATAGGTATAGATATAAAGGCAGAAACACCGGCTGAAATTGCCATCAGTATTGCTGCACAATTAATTCAAAAACGGGCAGAATTGCTCGCAAAATAATGTTATTTGACACTAAAGCCTAAAATCTGTACAATATGGTTTGGGAGTAGATGTCTATCTGGTGAGGACCCTGGACTTCAAATCCAGTGGCAGGCGTTGACCCGTCTGTGGTGGGTTCGATTCCCACCTACTCCCGCCATAAATGCAGTTTAGGATGCACTGAAAAGATGAAGAAAAGTACGTTGATGAGAAGCCGCTCAATTTGCTGTGAGCGGTTTTTTTATCGGTAAAGGCTCTGCGGAAACATCTGCAAACTAATGGGGAGGTGTTTTGCATGAAAGTTGCCATTGTTTATTATTCACAGCATCATGGGAATACAAAGAAAGTTTTAGATGCCATAAAGGAATTGGGTGATGTGAAATTAATTAATGTGGATGAATGTGAAAAAGCGGATTTAAAAGCTTATGATCTCATAGGTTTCGCCTCCGGAACCTATGCAGGTAAGTTTAGCGAAAAGATTATAGAGTTTGCCGGGAATAATTTACCAAGCAATAAAGGAGTCTTTCTGATAAACACCTATGGTTTAATCAGAGCCGGTACAAAAGAGCTGGAAAAGATGATTAAGGATAAGTCCTGCCGGTTGCTTGGCATTTATGGCTGTAAAGGTTATGTTACCTTTGGTCCACTTAAATTAATTGGCGGCCTTGCCAAAGGGCACCCCGATGAAAATGATCTTAAAGGTGCAAGGGAATTTTTTCAAGAAATTTTGCACATGAATAGGGGGGCATAGGCAAACACCGGCATTTTTACAAAAGCGCATCTTACCTCTAAAGATTTTCTAACCCAATAATTTTAGTAGGAGTTTCAGTAGCTTTGGAGAACTATGGACATGGAGTAGTCTGGCAGGTGAAATTTTTAGTAGATAAAGAAATTAGGGGAAAGAGGGGCATGGTAATGGTTGAGACAATGATGAAACGTGTGAATTTGTATGAGCTCATTAGTAGTTTGACCATTGCTTGTGATTTAGGCAGTCCGAGGCTGGGAAATCACCATCTCCAGGTAGCATACCTGGCCTATCATTTAGGTAAGGAAATGAATTTAGCACCGGAGAAGTTAAAAGCTGTGATGCTGGCAGGGCTAATGCATGACTTAGGGGCACTATCCTATGAAGAAAGGCATGAATTAATTGAAAATGAACCTCCTCATGCCCACGATCATGCTTATCGCGGTGCGCATTTAATAGAGCAGCTTCCCGGTTTTGTGGAAGTAGCCGAAATCGTTCGCCATCACCATGTAAGATGGGATTACGGTAGAGGCAGCGAATTTTTAGGTAAGGAGGTCCATCCCTTAAGCCATCTGCTGCATTTGGCCGACCGGACAGTGGTGCAAATAAACAAAAACAAGGAAGTTCTAGGGCAGGCAAAACGTATTGTTGCAAACGTGGAAAGACAGCGTAATACAATCTTTGTACCGGAATATCTTGATGTCTTGCATACCGTAAGCGCTAAAGAAAGTTTATGGTTTGATTTAGTAAACCCGCAATTGCAACAAATTATTCCCCAGGTGGTAGTGTTTGATACGCTTGATTTAAACAGTGATGATATGATCACCATTACGAAAATTTTTGCTAAAGTCATTGATTTTCGCAGTTCCTTTACGGCAACCCACAGCGCCGGCGTGGCGCATACGGCGGAAAAATTGGCCGAACTAATTGGTTTTTCCAAAGAAGAACGCAAAATGATGCTTATAGCCGGATATGTGCATGACCTGGGCAAACTGGCAATAAAAAATGATATTTTAGAGAAAAAAGGTAATCTCAACGAAAATGAGTATAACTTTATTAGGAGTCATACTTACTATACTTATCGTCTTTTGCAGCCCATTAAAGCTTTCGGGCAAATTAATCTTTGGGCTTCAACGCACCACGAAAAATTAAACGGCAACGGGTATCCCTTTAAATTAAAAGACGAAGAAATTTCTTTAGGTTCTCGCATTATGACTGTTGCCGATATTTTCACTGCCATTACGGAGGATCGCCCTTATCGCAACGGTATGACATATGAAGAGGCTACTGCCGTTTTACGGCAAGAAGTTGCCAACGGCGCTATTTGCCCTTATGTGGTAGATGTGTTAATGCATCATTATGACGAAATTACTTTTATCCGTAAAACGGCACAGCAAGCATTCCGCACAGATTATAATCAATTTCTTCAATATCCGGGTGGCTTAAGCAGGCAACAAATATATAATTTTGCAAAAATAAATGGAGGGAAAAATTAATGCGCGCTCTTTTTACGCTGACACCGTCTGAAGCAAAACGGTTAATTGCCAAGGCTGTCGTGAAGCTGCCGCAGGTGCAAGAAGCTTATCAAAACGGCCGTTTAGCCGTCACTAACGGCACCACTAATGCTTTTATTGTGGAGGAATTACTTGGGGTTAAACTAAAGAAAGAAAATTATACGGCAGGTGTGATCACTGACGGCCGGCCTTGTGTCTCTGAGCTTAAACAAATGATTAAGCCTTATCTATTTGAGCATGGTAAGCGGGTGGACACTACCATCGGTGAATTCATAAAGCAACTGACAGCCCGGGACGTGGTGATTAAAGGGGCAAACGCCGTTGACTCAGAAGGTAATGCAGGTATTCTGGTGGGGTCCCGGGAAGCAGGTACCATTGGGGCTGTTTGGTCTTTATTGACGGCAGTTGGTGCCACTTTAATTGTTCCGGTGGGTTTGGAAAAGTTGGTGCCGTACATTCCCACCGATGTGGGTATTGATCACTTTACTGCCGCTGAAGGCGGGATTTCTTTGGGCATGCCGGCAGGATTATTCCCGGTGGTGGGAGCGCAGGTAATTACTGAGATTGAAGCCATGTCCATTTTAGGTGGCGTGGAGGCGGTGCTGGTGGCTGCGGGAGGAACAGGCGGTTCTGAAGGCAGCACCACTTTTATGATTGAAGGTGTTGAAGAAAAGGTAACTAAAATGGTGCAATTAATTAAAGAAATTAAGGGGGAACCGCCGGTAGGACGTTCACGACGGGCATGTAGCAGCTGTGATAAAGCTTGTGCCTATCTGCAAAGAAATTAAATTAAAAAATAAAAAACTGAAAGCGTGGGCTTTCAGTTTTTTGCTGTAAAGGGCTCGTAGACCAGAGGAATTTGGCACCCTTGGCTAATAAGTTCATTTAATGCCATCAAATCCTCCCGGCCTACTTCTGCCAGGCTTGTTTTTCCCAAGGCTTTAATCCCCAGCTCAATTTCTTCTTTGCAGGACTGCAGAAATTGTGCTAAATATTTTACCCCATCTTTGATCTTAAATTTCTTGGCAAATTTCCCGTGATACCAGACCACCTGCGTGGGCGGTTCAAAGGGCAATGGATAAAGGACTTGTGTATGTGAGAAAGCAAAGAGAGCAACAGCGCCCATATAAACTGCATCGGCTCCCAGGGCGCAGGCCTTGAGCACATCACCAGGTGTGCGCATTTTACCACTGGCGATTAACGTAACGCGGTCTTTATAACCGTTTTCCTTGAGCCACGTGGCGGCACGACTAATGGCAAAAACAATGGGAATGCCAAAATCATCCTGCAGTATCGGTGCAGAAGCTTTTGTGGCCGCTTCTGCACCTTCCAGGGAAATAAAATCAACACCGGCTTCGCAAGCAATGCGCAAATCTGCTTCTAGATGTTTGCCGGCTGCCATTTTTACACCGACAGGGATGCCCCCGCCAATATCTTTAATTTTATTTACTAGCTTGACCAGGTCTGCAGGTCTTTTTACTTCTGCTTGGCGGGAATGGGCTATAGCAGGTTTGCCTTTGGGAAAGGCAAAATCTTTGCGCAATTGTTTATCAATATCTTTGGCGGCAATGACATGGCCTACGCCGCCGATTGCTCCTTGTCCCAACTGGATTTCCACAGCATCGCATTGCCGGATAATCTCCGGGGTTTTGCCCCAGTCGCCGCGGTTATATTGATAGATTAAAAATTTGGCAGCCGCCCTTTCTTCCGGCAAAAAAGGCCCTTCACCCGTATTAGTTGCAGTACCGGCTAAAGCAGAACCTTTAGCCAAGGCAATTTTTGCCTCTTTGCTTAATGCTTCTCCGTAAGCCATGGGAGCAATGATGATGGGGATACTCACTGTAAAGGGTCTTTTTGCTTTTTTGCCAATTACTACGGACATATCAATTTTTTCTTCCAGAGGAGTAGGCATATTATGCAATTGGGCAAAGGTAAAAACTAAATCGTCCAAACTGGGAAATTTTTTGGGTGATCCCATGGGACGTTCGATGGCTTTGCCTTCTGTGGCGCGGAGGTTGGTTTCCAAGACATTTTGCAGGCCAATGCGGGTAACTGCCGAGATTAATTCCCACAAATTTTCATCATATTTATCTTCCATGAGAATTTTTAAGATTTTATCATGAGTGCGGTTGATAATTCCCCGGGACAAAAGTTTTGCCCCTTGAATTCCGGCAATGGCACCTGCCCCGAGCAAAAGCGCTTTTTTTAGTTTTTTCCGCTCCAATCCATCCGCCTCCTAATGTCGGTTCTATTTCTTAGATGTCCATTATTAAGTCGGATTATCCCCATAAAGCTAACTTTTCAGCTTCCTTTAGGTTGGCGGATATTGAGGACGGCAATAAATTAGCTGCAGGGAGAGAATTTTAATTTGTTAAGTGTGGCAAAAACCGGCCTGCCATCCGTGGTGTGTTGAGCCAAAATACCGGAAAAATCACTTGTAAGTTCACAAGGAGCAAGAATTTGCGTTTTTGCTTGAAACTGGTGGCCGGCAATGTTGGCAAAAAGTTGGCTTTCCACACAGAAGAATTTATTTTGCTGAACTTGCTGCCACATTCCTTCCGCCTGACGGCAAGAGGTGGTTTTAGGCATGGCTCCACAATAACAAATTATTTCTGCCCCTTGGCGGGAAAGTGCTTGCCCTGTTTCCCCGTGCCAGGCATCCGCGCCAAGCATAATGCCAATTTTGCCCATTGGTGTGGTAAAAACTTGCCTTTCTTCACCCTGGATAAACCCTAATTTTTTTTCCGCCGCCGAGAGTGTAAGCTGTTTCTGCCGCCCTAAAATTGTTCCTTGCGGGGTTAAAAACACAGCTTCATGATATAAATTGCCGTTTGTAGAGGTGAAAGTGGTACCACAAACAAACCAAATTCTTAATTCTGCACTAAGATCTTGTTGTAAAGTTAACCAAGCCAAATGCCACGACGGGGGCAGTGTCTGAAAGATCCGTATGGCCTCCGTAAAATTTTGTACATCGCCCAAATCTCCAAAACAGTAAGCTAAAAAAAGCGCAGAATAAGCAGGCAAAACTACCAACACATTTTCCTGCTTCTCACCCACCACAGGTGATAACTTTTCCAGGATATACTCTTTATAAGTTATGGGCGTTGTAAAATCGCTATCGGCAAAGTTCAGGGCGACCACCAGCATCTCAAGACACCTCCTTCCCTTTTATTCGCATTTCTTTTTCATTTCCCTGCCAAGCTAAAAATCTAAATAGAGTTAAAAAACTATCGCATGCAATGGTAGTTAAAGTATTATATTCGGGAAGTTGTTAAAAGGCTTATTTATAACCTTCACAAGAAATCCACAATCATTCCATAAGTTCTTCAAAAACTTTTGGTATGCTAAAAATAACTTCAAATTACCAAGAAAAGGTGTGATCATTTTATGAAAAAAAGTTTAGTCATTGCTTTGGTGGTGGTACTGATTGGCGCCATTTCCGTTCCGGTGGCATTTGCTTTAACTGAGACGCAAAAGGATGAGTTATACGATCTTTACCGGCAGGAGTATGAATTGCGCCTACAAATTGTGGAAAAGCAGAAAGAGGCCGGGTTAATTGCCGACGAAGTTGCAGAGGAGCTTAAAGCACGTTTGACAGACAATTGGCAGCATTGTCAGGAGCGGATGAGACAGGGCGATTATGCAATTTGTCCATGTTTGGGCTACGGTGGTCGGGGCCGCGGTAAAGGACGTTTAGGCGGTTATCGCACTTGTCATTTCCAAACTAACGCCGTAAACCGGTGGGAGTCAGCCCAATCGCGGAAATAGTTTCAAACCGTAACCAAAAAGCCGGATTTGTACCGGCTTTTCTTTTGTTCTATAATAAATTAAAATTTAGTTACAAGACCGCACCCGGCGCGGTAGCGAGGTGATAGAGGTGGAAAAAATTCTGGTTGTGGATGATGAGGAAAAAATTGCACATGTGATTTGTGCTTATTTAGAAAAAGAAGGCTTTGCCGCAACACCGGCTTATGATGGAAACAAAGCTTTGGAGTTGGCCCAAAGCGGAGAGTTTTCCCTTATGGTGCTGGATTTAATGCTGCCCGGAATTTCCGGTGAGGAAGTAACAAAACGGCTGCGCCGGGAAGGTAATAATATCCCCATTATTATGTTAACCGCCAAGGGTTCCGAAGAAGAACGCATTAATGGGTTAGGGCTTGGTGCTGATGATTATATTGTTAAGCCTTTTAGCCCGGGTGAATTGGTGGCACGTGTACTGGCGGTGTTGCGCCGAGCACGCATGGCGGGCGTATCGGCCGATGTGCTGGAATTTAAAACCGGAAATTTGCAGATAGATACGCGGCGCCGTGAAGTTAGATGTGACGGTAAACAGATTGACTTGACAGCTACAGAATATAAGCTGCTGGTAACCATGGCCAAAAACCCGGGGCGTGTTTTTACCCGGGGAGAACTTTTAGATCTGGCTTTGGGCTCACAGGCGACCGGCTATGACCGCACCATTGACAGCCATATCAAAAATTTACGCCAGAAGTTATCACCGGCAGCAGGCGGTAACCAGTTAATTCGTACAGTATACGGTGTAGGATATAAATTTGAGGATGAAGGAAAATGAAATTCGGGCTGGCAAAAAAAATTTCCTTGGCCACAATTTCTTTGGCTGTTGGCGGGATTCTTCTCTCTGCCCTTTTTACTAATTTAGTGTTAACCTGGAATTTTAATCGTTACTTGGATAATGTGCAAAAAGAACAAAACCGGCTCATTATGGATACACTTACTGAATTGTACAGTGAAAGCACTTCCTGGCGCGGGATACGTTTGGCTACCATGTATGTAGGACTAACATCAGGTGCGCAAATCTGCGTTTATGATTTGGAAGGGCGTTTAATTACCGATTCTTTAACGGGTATGATGCAGGGAATGCACGGCCATCGCTGGCGGCAACAACAACAGGATCGTGGCCGCACATATGTTTATTCACTGTACGCCAACGGCAACCCCATCGGTAGGGTAGAAATAACACCTTTAAACCAGCAGGACGGCTGGCCGGCAGAAGCCGTGGTGTTTCGCCGGACCGTGCAAATAAGTGCCATTCTTACAGGTTTAGTGGCAATCATGGCGGCAGCCTTTGTGGGCAGTTTTTTGGCTCGCCGTCTTACCAGTCGTTTACAGTTGTTAACACAAGCCGCAGAAAAATGGGGGCAGGAGCGTTTTGATACGCGCGTGCATTTAAGTGGCGATGATGAGTTGGTAGTTTTAGGCAATGCCATGAATCGCATGGCTTCGCAACTGGAAGAGCAAAGCGCGTTACGTAAAAAACTGACGGAAGATATCTCCCATGAATTAAGGACTCCCATAACCACCATTCAAAGTTATTTGGAAGCTTTCCGCGACGGTGTGCTGCCTTTGGATCAGCAAAACATTGAGGCCGTTTTGGAAGAAACAAAGCGTTTGGGCAACTTGGTTCATGACTTGCAAGCACTAACAAAAACTGAGATTAAAAGCAAAAACGTCCGGCTTGTCCCATTAAACGTAACTACTTTTTTGGCTGAAAAAGCAAAACATTACCTGCCGCTTCTCCGGCAAAAAGAAATTGAACTTTCAACTGCTTTGCCCGGGAAGGAACTTTATATTTTGGCCGATGAGGGGCTGCTTGCACAGGTTATAGGTAATTTAGTTAATAATGCCGTCAAATACACACCTGCCGGCGGCCGGGTGACCATTTCCGCCAAAAAGCTGCGCGGACAAGTTGTTATTGAAGTAACCGATACCGGTATCGGTATTGAAACGGAACATTTGCCATATATATTTGAACGTTTTTATCGCGTCGATCCCTCACGGACACGATCTACCGGCGGTTCCGGTATTGGTTTGGCCATTGTCAAAGAGTTGGTGGAGGCCATGGGCGGTCGTGTAGAAGCTGCAAGTGTTCCGGGTAAAGGAAGCAGTTTTCGTTTATATTTTGCAAAAGTTAATGCGAATAAAGCAAGCTTGGCAGATTAGTTTGCCAAGCTTGCTTATTGGGCAGGAAACTATTTCAGCCCTGATTTGTTTCTGTTTGTTAGTGTAAAATTACTATAGGTTTTTGAAGGAAAAATCTATTTAAAATAGA
>ERZ773359.2297-NODE-2297-length-24347-cov-93.968961_pt1 | contig 24347 bp, 23 predicted proteins | sample MGYA00374955_ERZ773359 | MGnify/ENA primary metagenome ERZ773359 (study PRJEB29098, sample SAMN04486028) | biogas fermenter metagenome | study: EMG produced TPA metagenomics assembly of the Biogas fermentation microbial communities from Germany - Plant 4 DNA1...
GAACACAAGTCATACCCTGACCCCGGAGTTTTACTTCAAATACTAAATTATATGACCGTAACGTGGGACGAGCAGAAAAAGAAAAATAAACCACTGATACCTATAATTCCCGTGGTCATCTATCACGGCTCTTCAAGCTGGAACGTAACGACTCATTTTCAAGGACAGTTCGACAGCTTAAACGAATCCATAAAACCTTACGTTCCTGAGTTCAACTACGTATTAGTGGACCTAACCCAAATTCCTAACAAAGAGATAGAACAAAAGGCAAAAGATACACCCTTTTTGATGGCAAGTTTACTTTTAATGAAGCTGGTAGCCCTAGGGGATATAGAAGGAATCATAAAGATAGCTGTTATAATAAAGCTGTCCGAAGAGGAAAGGATAATACTGATCCTTTATTTATTTTATACTCTTGATGTAGACCAAGACACCATGCAACGGATAGTAAAAGAACTTGGAGGTGAAGAAATCATGCCGTCTCTGGCAGAGAAATTGATGAGCAAGGGAGAAATCAAAGGTAAACAAGATCTGCTTATAAAACAACTGCGCCGCAAATTCGGCCTGTCATCATCTGAGGAGAAGATGATCCGCTCCGTCACCGATGAAGCTAAACTCGATGCCGCAGCCGAAGCCGTGCTTGATGCAAAATCGAAGGACGAAGTACTTAAAATGCTAGGGTAAAAATTTTGGGTGTGCATCGAACCTTGAACTTTTAGCTACAAACCGAATGGCCCCGGCCCATGGAAATGTCGGGTTTTGTACAGCATGCACTTGCATGAGCGAAAGCATCAACTTTCAAATAATAAAAATACGAGAGGTAATTCTATGAGTGCATTAAATTCACCGATTGATCTTAAAAACATTTCTCCCATGGTTAAGGAAGTTACGAAGGAATGGATGAGAGAAATCCTAGCTTCAGATGAATCTGAAGACCGTTACGATTCAATAAGAAACTTATACAAGAAGTTTAACGAAGCCTTGATGAAGGAATATGGCGATAAAGGATCTGAGTGTGTAAACCAAAAATTCGGTGAGTTAAAACCACAAGTTGACTTTTTAGCCTCTCTTTTTTATTGCATAAACGATGACCTGCGAAACAGGCAAAGGGAGATGAAGTTTGACTCTCCCAAAGAGGAAGACGATTTTTTGCATGGCAGAGACTTCAACAGAGGCCTGCTCGACGTTCGAGATGAGGAATTTGATGCTGTTCTTGAATCTTTGTTGAGTAAAGTGCGATCCCTCGTAAAAAACGATGCCCTTGAGGCCGGTTGGGCGCTTAATCCCAAAGATCCGCCCAACCTTTTTATGTCATCTATACCCTTAATCGAGGGAAATTGGATAGACAAAGTGGCCCTGGAGGTGCTCGAATGGCATCAAGCCCTTTTAAAAGAGGGCTACGAGACACATTGGCCCGAAAAGGAAAACCTAATTGCCTGGCCGATCGTGTTAGAAGAAGGGCAAGATGAAGAGGCACTGAAGGGCGTGATTGTAAAAGTCGGCGATTTTGGAATTTTAGATAAAAACAGGCAGTACGCGATCTTTGTCGAGGCAGAAGAGCGCATAAATTTACTTAGACTAAAGGAACGTATTGTCGACGGCAGAGCATATGTATCATTAGCAGATTACTTCGACAGCACAGAGCATTTGCTTACCCAAGAAGATTTCTGCGTCATCGGCCCCGTCTAACCTAAGGGAAAAGGGCATTGAAGACGGCTACTACGTATATCCTTGCTTTGGCGATGATAGACCGATCAGGGCATCAATGGCCGAATGACGCTATGACGCCATTTAATTCATTTGCGGATTAGGAAATGAAAGTAGTGATATAAGCACATTGGTATCCAACATAGTTCTCATGCTATTCTTTTTATCTTTCGCGGCGAAGCTCTTTTATCGTTGTTACTACGTCATTCTCATCTTTTAACCCAACACGTTCCGCTTCACCGGCAAAAGCGGCCTGTGCTTTTCTTATGACTTCCATAGAAGCATTAAGTATATACACCCTACCTGCTTCCTCGACAAATAAAATCTTGTCACCCATCTTGACGCCCAATTTGCGGCGAATATCGACGGGAATGGTAACCTGTCCTTTTGAAGTGATCTTTGTGATCTCCATATCCCGTTCCTCCTCCTAAAGTAATGATATTCTTACTTTCCTTACACCAGCATTCTATTTGATCTGAACGAAAAGACCAATAGATTAACAATATTACAGTTGCTCCTCGCACCTTGCATTTTAATTTTTCACTCTATGAGAATGTAATGAGTCAGTATAAAAAATTTAAAAATTGCCGTTGACAAAAGTCTCGCCCATTCCTATAATGAGCACTGTCTTGGGGCTGTGGCGCAGAGGGAGCGCGCTTCCTTGGCATGGAAGAGGTCAGGGGTTCGAATCCCCTCAGCTCCACCAGTGAAGATAAAGCTCCCTTTCGTTGTTTGTCCGCGAAAAGGGAGCTTTCGTTTATTCTCGTGCTTAGAGAACGTTGAAAACCTCAACTTTCAAACGCCTTTATCCATTCTTCTTTGGAAATTCCGGCCTGTTTCAGGATGCGAGTCAGCAGATCGATACTTATATCCTTGCGATGCGGATTGGGTATAGTTAGGATTAAATCTCTTTTGATCATGTATGGGTGTTTCCCACCCACATATGGACCATCGAAGCCAAACTTGCGTAGCGTTCTTATCAAATCATGCCAGCCAGTTGGTGTGAGTTTAGCCATTAGCCATGAGTCTTCTTTCTGGCTCAGTGATGCGATGTTGTCCTATTGGAGGAATTGCAAGTCCCCGCTGCAGTCTTATGACAATCCAGCCTTCGAGTGTTTCTTTCAAATTGCGCCTGCATTCCTCTAGGGTCTTTCCAGTGGCCCAAACGCCCTCTAATTCAGGAATGGCTCCATAATAAGGCTCTTCGTCCTCGATAATTTCATATTTGGCGCTTTCCAATGCTGCTTCGATGTATTCTGTGAGCACCTGCATCACCTCCAGGCCATATCACCCTTTGTTGCTTTTTATTATACTACAAGTCTCGCAATGTATTTTCTTGACCGCTTGGAAGGTTGAGCGGCCCTTTTCTTATTTTGTTTGCCTCAGGCGTCAAATTGGCTTTTTATATGAGCTCCTTTGTATTAAACTTAGCTTGGTCTTGTTTGGGTAGGAAATATAAAAAGGGGGTGTTTTGCATGGATCCGAGGGGACATCATTTTATCGTCGAGGCCTCTGGCTGTAATGACGTGATAGGGGAAATCGAAAAAATGCAAGAAATACTTGTCGAAGCGGCGAGGCACGCAAAGGCTCATATTTGGACAGTTTCCTTTCATCGCTTCCCGCCAAACGGAGTAAGCGGAGTAGTGGTCATAAGTGAATCTCACCTTTCAATTCACACATGGCCTGAGCTGGGGTATGTGGCTTTGGATATATATACCTGCGGCAGCGAAACTCTTCCGGAGGTTGCCGTGGATTACGTGCTTGAGAGGGTAAATGCAAAACACACCCATGTGACAGAAATAACCCGTGGGCTGGATTATGGTGACCGCGAATTTTATCATTCCATCGTCACCTGGGAAGAGAGACTCCGAGGAAACGGCGGATAGCTGGCCAGCTAAGACAAGTAGATTGGCGCAACTTGAAATTGGCGCAACTTGAAGGAGGTTTTGCCTATGAGCCTACAAATTTGGGGCAACACTCTTGGCACGTGGCTTGCCGCAGTAGTTGTCATGGCCATTTCTTTCTGTGTTTTATATTATGCAAAAAGGCTTGCGGATAAGTACATCTCGATTCTTTATGCTCGCAGGCCCAACGTGGTTTTAGGTTTAATGTTGAATTTAGTACGTCAAATAAACGTCTATTTTCTGGTTTTGCTCGCCATTCTCATAGGTTCATCGCTTTTAACCCTCCCCGTAAGGCTGTCGCGAGCTATATCAATTCTGGTGATACTTTTCTTGCTCTTTCAGGTGGGCTTGTGGGGAGATAAGGCCATAAACTATTGGCGAGACACAAAAATCAAGAAGAAAGCCGACGAAGATCCCTCAATGGCAACGATGCTCTCGGCGCTGGGCTTCATGGGAAAGCTCCTTTTTTGGGGTATAATTGTTCTGATCGCCCTGGAAAATATGGGCATCGACGTTACGGCCCTGATCGCAGGCTTAGGAATAGGCGGCATCGCAGTGGCTTTGGCGGCGCAAAACATACTTGAGGATCTTTTTGCCTCCTGGTCAATAGTATTGGATAAGCCCTTTTTGGTGGGCGATTATATCGTCATAGATGGCTATTCCGGAACGGTCGAACACATAGGCTTAAAGACCACCAGGATGCGCAGCTTGACTGGTGAGCAGCTCGTTTTTTCAAACTCCGATCTTTTAAAATGCAGGATTAGGAACTACAAACGTATGTACGAAAGAAGGATTGCCTTTTCCTTCGGTGTTGTACTTCAAACTCCCCTTGAAAAGTTAAAAGAGATTCCCCACATCGTCGAAGAAATCATTACTTCCATAGAAAACACGCGCTTCGATCGGGCCCATTTTGCAAGTTACGGCGAATTTTCCCTGAACTTTGAAGTAGTTTATTACGTGTTATCCTCGAGCTATGCCCTCTACATGGATGTTCAGCAAGAAATCAACCTGGCGATTTTGGAGGAATTCCAAAAGAGGGGCATAGAATTTGCTTACCCGACTCACATGGTCTATGTATCGGAAGCTGCGCCGGTCGACGTTTCGGAGGAAAAGACTGAAAAGGGAGGGACATCAAATTAGAGGCGAGAACATGGATGAAATGATCCAATCAATAGTTGAAGTGCTCAAACAAGAGTTTAGCCCTCTTAAAATCATACTGTATGGTTCTTTTGCCAGGGGTACGCAGACTTGGGACAGCGATGTGGATTTTTTGGTCGTTGTTCCTCGCGGTGTTAATAAAAGGGATATGGCGGTGGCGATGCGAGTGGCGTTGAGCGATTTTCTTTGCGGAAAGGACGTGGTCGTCGCTACCCCTGAGGAGCTGTCGATTAAGGGCAGCGTTCCCGGAACTTTATTGTACTCTATGTTAAAGGAGGGCAAGGTGTTATACGAGGATATGAAGCCTTACGTAGAAGAAGCCCGTATTTGGCTTGAATGCGCGGAAGATGACGTCGAGGTTGCCGAAAGAATTTTGGGGCTGGGCTTTAATCGGCATGCCTGCTGGCTGTCTGCCATGGGGGCCGAAAGGGCTTTGAAGGCCTTTTTAATTTCAAAGGGGATTCCTTTTCCGCGGAGCCACGATCTTAACGCCCTCTATAAGCTTATATTGGAGCATTGTCCCTGTGAAGGACTATCTTTAGATCACAGTGAGCTTGCGAAATTTTCTGAGTGGGCCGTGGAGGCGGGGCACCCTGGCGACTGGCCTGCCATATCGGACGAAGAGGCTAAAGGGGACGTAGCCTCGGCTAAAAAAATTGTCTCCGCCATTTCAAGCCTTTTTGTCGACAGCTAAGTTTTTCAGGGACATTTCATGCCATGCCTGTAGATTAAGCGTATGAGCGGGCTTGGCCAACTTCACCGGAAGGAGCATTTACATGGCTAAATATGATTTTGATGAGGTCATAGATCGCAAGGGAACGTGCAGCGAAAAGTGGGACGGGTTAAAAAAGCATTTTGGAACAGATGATGTCCTGCCAATGTGGGTGGCCGATATGGACTTCAATTCGCCTCCAGAAGTGATAAAGCTTATCGTAGAAAGATCTAAACACGGGATCTTCGGATATCCCGTAAGGACGGAAAGCTATTACGAGGCCATAATAAATTGGGTTCGCGAGCGGTACGACTGGGAAATAAAAGGCGATTGGATCGTCGACGTGCCAAGCGTTATGCCCGGGATAGCTGCCGCTATCTTGGCTTTTACCTCCCAGGGCGACAGCGTCATGATCCAGCCGCCGGTATACCCTCCCTTTTTTGAGGTGATAAAATCGCTTGACAGGCAGGTTCTTCCCAATCGTTTGCAGCTTGGCGAAAAATGGCACATGGATTTCAGTGAGCTTGAAAGGCAGTTGCCTTCTGCGAAGGCTTTCTTGTTGTGTAACCCTCATAACCCAGTGGGACGCGTTTGGACTGCCGAAGATCTGCTCTCCCTTTCAAGGGCCTGCCTCAAAGCGGGAGTCCCGATCTTATCCGACGACATTCATTGCGATTTCGTATACCCTGGCCACAAATATACCCCCCTTGCCTCGCTGGACGAAGAGTCCCTGATGAACACGGTGACTTTTATGTCCGCCAGCAAGACCTTTAACATCGCCGGATTTAAAAATGCTTACGCCATAGTGCCGAATGCGGAAATGAGGGAAAAACTTTCAAAGATATTAAAGGGGCTTCATTTTGGTTCTGGCGACCTTTTTGGTATACTTGGGCTTGAGGTTGCTTACCGATATGGAAAGGATTGGCTCGACGAGCTTATTTTGTACCTGGAAGAAAATAGAGATATTGCAGTTTCTGCCCTGCAAAAAGCGGGTGTGGACGTAATAAGTCCCGAAGGAACTTACCTTCTGTGGCTTGATCTTAGAAAACTTGGATTATCACAAGATGAGTTAATGAAATTTTTGATAGAAAAAGCGAAACTTGGTTTAAACGATGGTTTGAACTTTGGACCCGACGGTGCGGGCTTTGTCAGAATGAACATAGGGTGTCCCAGAAAGATTTTACGGGAAGGCATAAACAGGCTTGTCAGGGCTTTATCCTAAATCGCATAAAATTACGTGGAGCCTTAGGGCTTCGCGAATAAGGGCATTTTTTAAATAACCCCTGTTTTTGCGCGATAACTTACCCTTTGACGTGCCTTAAAAGGGAGAAGGGGTTTAAGGCAGGGAGGATAAAATGAGTTTAGACCTTTTTGTCATGAATGGTTCCGTGATTGACCCGCAAGAATGCGAGATCTATGAGGCTAACATCGGAGTTGCGGACGGCAAGATAGTTTACGTAGGAAGCGATGTCATCGAGGAAGTCGAAATCTTAATTGACGCCAAGGGGCTTTACGTTTCGCCCGGTTTCATCGATACCCACATGCACAACGAGAACTCGGCCGAAAACGAGGTCGAAAAAGCTTTGCTCTTACAGGGAGTTACGACGGCCATAGCGGGAAACTGCGGAGTGGGACCCATAATATCTGAAGAGTTGCTTCAAAGGCCTCGCTACCTCAGGCTGGGGTTTTTCACGGGGCATCAGGTTTTAAGGGAAAAAGTCGGCCTGAACAATCACTATATGCCCGCGAGCGCTTCGTCCATAGAGGCCATGGTCGAAATTTTAAAGCAGGAGTTATCGAAGGGCAGTTTCGGCCTTTCCCTGGGGCTTGAGTACGTGCCCGGTACGAGCTACGAGGAGATGTGCAAGCTTGCCAAAGTAGTAGCGCAATATGATAAAAGATGGGTATCCATGCACATGCGGTATGATGGTGAAAAATCCCTTGAAGGCGTAAAAGAGGCCATATCTTTGGCCAAAGATTGCGGCGTCAGGGTTCAAATATCCCATTTGGCGAGCATGGCTTCCTTTGGCTGCATCCGGGAGGCATTGAAATTGATAGAAGAAGCCAAGGCATACGTCGATGTGACCTTTGATTCCTACCCCTATAAGGCTTTCTGCACCCAGATTGGCTCTGCAGTCTTTGACCCGGGCTTTGAAAAGCGCTGGAAGAAGGGCTTTTCATACTTGCAAGTCGCCTCTGGCAAATACCGAGGAAAAAAGCTAACGCAAGAACTTTATATAAAGCTCAGAAAAGAAGAACCCGACACACTGATCATAGCTCATGTGATGGACGGCGAAGAGGTAAAAGCTGCCTTAAAACATTCTGATTGCATAATAGCTTCCGATGCGGTTTTAAAAAATGGCCAGGGCCATCCGCGCGTGTGTGGCACTTTCCCGAGGGCCTTTAAAATCCTCTTAAGAGAGGGGTTCTCTTGGCCTGAAGCAATACGCAAAGCCACCTATTTGCCGGCAAAGGCTTCTTTCTTTGAAGACAGAGGAAATATAAAAGAGGAATATAAAGCTGACTTGGTCATATTTAATCCCAAAAAACTCAGAGATTGCGCTACTTTTAAGGATCCGCTTATTTCCCCGAAGGGAATTGAGTACGTGATCCTTGGCGGCAAAATAGCAGTCCAAAAGGGGACGGTCCTTCAACCTCACGGCGAGGTCATATTGCGTAACTAATTTTCATCTACGGGGATCCACGGGCTCTCTTCGGTGTCGCGTCGTGAAGGGTCATATATCCATAACTTGCCCGAGGAGGAGTCAAACTTCATCATCGTGTCGTCTTCTTTGATGATTAGTTTATACCTGTCAGGATGGGAGAGAAGGGCGTTTCCCAGGTTTACTGAAAAACCCACAACTATCCCCACGGTGAAGCTGATTATTATTACGATTGCTATTATGCCCACTGAAAGGTAGCTTTTCGCCATGGTCGAAAAACCTCAATAAAAAATGGTAGCCCCAAGGGGATTCGAACCCCTGTTGCCGGACTGAGAACCCGGAGTCCTAGACCACTAGACGATGGGGCCACAACTTGAAATTTATGGCTGGGGGAGGTGGACTCGAACCACCACTACATGATCCAGAGTCATGCGTCCTGCCGATTAGACGATCCCCCAGGGCTATGCCTTTCGGCGAAAGTTATGTTATCATGACTCTTGCGGCAGTGCAAGGGCTTTCTTAAAAATATTTAAGACTAATTTCGCTTTGCGTGTTACAATTTATTTGTTCTTAAGTTTAACCTTTAGCTTGATGCTAAATTCTGTGTCATGGTCTGAAAAATCGGCAGGAGGTGTCTCAGTTGAAAGTAGAAAGCCTATCCTATAAGGAGCTGCTAAAAAAAAGACCCCTAAACGTGCAGGCAATATATGGGGATGAACCCGTTGGCCTGGTCAGCGGCAGGGATATAATCGAGGCTGCCAGGAAAAAGGGTGCCGTCGTTTTGGCCGCCAACGCTAGAAATCCCCTGACGATAAAAGGCGTATTTCGGGCCGCGAAGAAGCTCAACTCGGTGGTTTTGATAGAACTTGCCAAGTCAGAATCCACTTATTGCGGTTGTACATATGACAACGTCCCCGATTATGCGGTAAAATATTCAAAGGAACTCGGACATGGCGTGATCTTCGGGTTGCATGTAGATCACTACACCATAAAATCCATGTCTGATGTATATAAGGCTATAGCGCACTTGAGGCAGATAATAGAACGAGGCTGGACGTCAGTGGCAATTGACGCCTCTCATAATCCCGATTGGGAAAATTTGATGTATACGAGAGATGTGGCCCAACATATTCCCGCCTACTTGGGCTTGGAAGTGGAAGTGGGTGAAATAAAGGGTCCCGGGGATCTGACCACCCTTGAAGAGGCGCTCTTCTTCGTTGGTGGGCTTAACGCCTGGTGCATCTTCCCTGATCTTCTCGCCATTTCCAACGGGAGCATGCATGGGACCTATGACAAAACGGTAGGACAAATAGAGGGGATTGACCTGAATCGTACAAAAGAAATTGCCGATGCCATTGCTCGTTACGGGGTTTCCATAGCGCAGCACGGCATATCGGGCACCCCCTTGGATAAGGCGGCGATGTTTCCCAAGTACGGGATAAACAAGGGAAACGTCGGCACCTTGTGGCAGAACATAATTTTCGGGCTTGAGATCGAGCCCGAGACTGGCAACGCTGTGATAAAGGACGGTTCCTACGTCAAGGACCCAAAAAGAGGCATTCCCATAGATTTGTGGAATAAGATCGTGGCCTGGGCTGACGAGCAGGGCTACAGCAGGAAATCGGGCGATTACAAGAAGGCGAACAAGCCCTTCCATGACCAGATAATGGCGTTGCCCGAAGAAATACAGGAGCAAATTGTCGCCGAAACGGAGGAATGGGCTACCAAATACATAAAGGCCTTTGCGAGCGAGGGCACGGCCGAATTGATCTTTGAGGCAATTTCTTCTCGAAGAGATCACAATTCCACGCCCGAGCGCAAAGTGTACCATTCACGGAGCGAGTTCACTCCGGAAAAGGCCCCTGATGCCTGCAGGAGAAGGAAAAAAGATGATAAAGATTACTCAGATTAGAAAGGTGTTTTAAAAGCTTATTCGTAGACTTAAGTGAGCTTTGGAGGGAGACAAAGGTCCCCCTCCATTTTGACGTGGAGGTGAAGTGTTAGTGCAAAGAAACGCAGCGAAATGCAAGAAGCGTTCGCGAAATAGCAGTAGAACTACCGCCTTGAGGTTCATTCCTCTTGGTGGTGTTGGAGAAATAGGAAAGAACATGAACGTGCTCGAATACGGAGACGACATGTTAGTGATCGATTGTGGATTGATGTTTCCAGATGAGGAGATGCTGGGCATAGATTTTGTAATACCTGACCCGGCATATCTTTTGGAAAATAAAAAAAAGATCCGAGGAATCATCATAACTCACGGTCATGATGACCACATAGGGGCTTTGCCCTTTATACTTCCAGAGTTGGATTGCCCCGTGTATGCCACTAAGCTTACCCTTGGGCTTATAAAGGGGAAGCTCGAAGAAATAGCGCCAGACTACGAGCTCAAAGCCCACGAAATCGTGGCGGGAGACGAGATAGAACTCGGGTGCTTCAAGGTACGGCCTTTTTCCGTCTGTCACTCGATACCGGACGGTGTCGGATACGCAATATATACGCCTGTCGGGGTCGTGCTGCACACGGGAGATTTTAAGCTCGATCCCACTCCCATTGACGGGCGGGCAACGGATTATGCCCTGCTTGCAACCTTGGGGAAAGAGGGCGTGCTTTTGATGTTGTCCGATTCGACAAACGTGGAGCGTGACGGGTTTACTCCTTCGGAGCGCATGGTCGGAAAGACCATGGAGCAGACCTTCAGGCTTTACAGAAATAAGCGCATCATAATATCCTCCTTTGCAAGCAACTTGCACAGGGTTCAGCAAGTAATAGAAACGGCCACGAGGTTTAACCGCAAAGTTGTGCTCATAGGAAGAAGCATGGTGGCAAACGTCGCTCGCGCCAGGGAGCTGGGATATATGGACGTGGACGATGACGTTTTCGTCCAACCCTCGCAAATCGAGGATTTTCCGCATAACAAGCTGGTTGTCATAACTACGGGAAGTCAGGGCGAGCCCTTTTCGGGTTTAGTGCTCATGAGCCGTGGCAATCACAAGTACATTAAACTTGGCTCAAAGGACCTGGTCGTCATAAGCGCCCTTCCCGTCCCGGGAAATGAAAGGCTTGTTCACAGAACGATAAACGACCTCTTCAGGCAGGGTTGCGAGGTAATATACGAGGCAGAACAAAATGTTCACGTATCTGGGCACGCCTCGCGCGAGGAATTAAAGATGATGTTAAGCCTGGTCAATCCTACTTACTTCGTGCCCCTTCATGGGGAATACAGGCACCTGGTCAGACATAAGCAGCTGGCAGAAGAAGTGGGAATGCCGGCAAGAAACGTATTCATCCTGGAAAAAGGGGACGTTTTAAGCATAACCAAAAAGCAAGCCAGGACCTCGAAAAAAGTACCAGTAGGGGCATATATAGTGGACGGTCGCACTTACGGAGATCTGAAGGGAGGGCTTCTTGGCGAAAGAAAGGATCTCGCTGAGGACGGCGTCGTGTGCATCTCCATTGCACATGACCCTTACGGCAACCTGGTGGCCCCCGTTTCTGTAGAAAGCAGAGGCTTTTTGCATCGCCTGGATGCCAACGAGCTTTACAGCAACATCGAGGAGGCTGTGGAAAAGGCTGTCAAAACCTTCAGGATGGGAAATAAAGCGGGAAAGAAAGACGATGACGTAGCTTCGCGAGTCAAAAGCGCGGTGAGAAAAGTGCTTCGAAAATTTTCCCTATCTCCGCCGGTGATCTTGGTCATGGTAAACGAGGTTCAGGGTAATGGTTATGCTTCAAAGATTGCTCAAGGAGAGCTGGCAAGATGAGCTTTTTTCACACTTTGTTCCTGGGCGCCCTTCAGGGAGTTACGGAGTTTTTGCCGGTCAGCAGCTCGGGTCATCTCGCCCTGGCACAAAATCTGTTCGGCTTTGATGACCCTCCCCTGGCCTTCGATGTTTTTCTCCATTTTGCCACCATGATGTCAATCTTTGTATATTTTTTGCGTGATATCCTGGAGTTATCGAAGGAATGGTTCCTTGGCTTGATCGATAAAAGCTTAAGAGAAAGTTCGGGTTGGAAGTACGGTTGGGCAGTGATACTTGGGACATTTGTCACCGCTATAGTTGCCTTACCCATTGAAAGCGTAGCTTCCAGGGCTTTTGGCGTCCCCTGGGCCGTTGCTTGCGGCCTCATCGTCACGGCTTCACTTTTAAACTGGGCAGGACGCATTGCTTTGAGCGATAAAAGCATCAATATTTGGACCGGTCTGATTGCCGGTCTGGCCCAGGGATTTGCAGTTATGCCCGGAATATCAAGATCGGGCAGTACAATCGTGGCTACCTTGATGACGGGAGCTAAAAGAGAAGAGGCCTTTCGCTTTTCCTTTCTTCTTTCGCTCCCGGCCATAATGGGAGCAACTTTGCTCGAGGGCACGAAGGTCGTAAAGCAACAGGCGGTCTTGCCCGACGGCTGGTTTTATGCTTGCGTTTTGGCCTTTTTTTGTGGCCTGGCGTCGCTTCGTTTCATGAAAAAAATAGTGATTTTTGGAAGGTGGAGGTTCTTTTCCCTCTATTGTCTTCTTACGGCGGGCATAGGTTTTGTGATTGGAATGTTTTGATATTATGTTTCTAAGCGAAAGGATGAGCCATTGAAGGTGAGACGTGACGTGCGAATTGTTTTGGCCTCGAATAGCCCCAGGCGTAGGGCGTTGCTGACCGAGCTTTTAGGGTGGGACGTATTGTTTTTATCTCCTGACGTCGAAGAAGATGTCGAGGTTTTTCCCTCTCCTGCCGAAGCGGTAAAGCGCCTGGCGATCAAAAAAGCCTCATCGGCGGCGCCTCTTTATCCAGACCTTTACGTAATCGGTGCCGATACGGTCGTTTGCATTGACGGTCAGGTCCTTGGCAAGCCTTCGTCCTTGGATGAAGCTTATGGGATGTTGCTGAAGTTGAACGGTCGCACTCATGAAGTTTATACGGGGCTGGCCGTCATGAAGGAAGGCATATTACTGACCGATCACGAGGTAACGCGTGTAACCTTTAGAAACATGAGCCGCAAAGCCCTTTGGGCTTATGCGGAAACGAGGGAAGGCATGGACAAAGCCGGCGCCTATGGAGTGCAGGGCGCGGGGTCTCTTCTTATTGAAAGGATTGAAGGCTGCTTTTTTAACGTGGTTGGCCTTCCCTTGGCGAAATTGTCCCAATTGCTGGAACGAATGGGTTGGCCTCTCGAAGACCAGTGGAGGTGTGTCGAGTGAGAGCTTTTTTAAAGAAATTTGCCTTACCCTTGCTGGCGTTGACCATCGTAACCGGAGTGTTGGGATTAACTGCCAGATTCAAGGAAGAGTCGATGAAAAAAGACGTGACCCTGCTAGTAGAATACGCGGATGTCGAAGCTATGGCGCGTCAGTCCGGGGTTGACTTTGAAGAAATGTTAAGCCGCTTATTTAATGGCGGAATAACGGCCGTTTCCTTCAAGGACTTAACGGGAGCAGATTTGCGAGATGGTGATTCCCCCGTTTTATGGGGCACTTTAAGAAGCCTTCTTCCCGAAAGAAGTTCCGATAGTCTTTCTGATAACGCAGCCCTCTTCATTCCCAAGGAATATGACGACTGGTTTTTTGAAAAATATCTAAAAGCCCGCTTTCCGGGTTGCGCCACATACGCTGTTTCCGGAGGCAGCATATACGTCTTGCCCAGGGAGCCGAAAGAGCTTTTGGAGGTTGGCGTCATACCGGACCTGGTGGCCTGCAGGCGCCTTTCCCACTTAAACGTTCCCTTAGTTTACAGGCCTTCTCCCACCTTTGGGATTTCTTCCGAGGACGCGGCTAAAAGCTTGGATTTGCTTTTTGCCTCCCTTTGGAGACTCAGGGGTATTTTGCCGCAAGGTTCAGTGGTCTTCGGCTATCCCGATTTTTCTCCCATCATGGAAGTGATGAATAAATATGGCGCCGTACTTTTGCAGCCGGAATTTGCTCGCCTGATAGGCGAAAATGAAATTTCTTGGAAGTCTTTTCCCAATATTCTTCCCTTGCATAGCGTTACCACGGTGGAAATTGTTTCCAGAAACCTGTCTCGACCAACGTTGGTCGAGCGATTCGCAAGGGCTGCCAGGGAGAGGTCGGTCAGGGTGTTGCTCTTGCGCCCTTACGAGGTCGCGTCAGGTCCCTGGATCGAAAGCTTCGAGCAAGATTTAGCCTATTTAAGAAGTTTGCTTGAAAGGGACGGGTTCGTCTTCAAGTTCGGCGAACCCTATCCTGAGTGGGTGCGCAATTCGTGGGCTGTCGTTTCTTTTTTGACAGCGAGCCTTTATCTTTTGATCTTTTTAGCTTCTATGGAGGAAGAAAAGGTCTTCGTATCTACGAAATGGCTTCTGGGAATTGCCCTTGTCGTTGCCGCACTGGCTCTTGGGTCCAACTATCTTGGCATAGCTGCAAAGATCATGGGAGCTTTTCTTGCCTCCTTTGGGGCTTTTGCTGCTACTCTTGCAGTACTTGAGGCCAAAAAACCCTTGTACGGATTGCTAAAGGGTATGTGTACGGTGCTTGCCGTGGGGTTTGCCTTGTCTTCTTTTTTCGGTACCCCCCTTTACATGATGCGTCTTTTGACCTTCTCCGGCGTAAAGGCAACGTTGGCACTTCCGCCTCTGCTCGTATTGCTGCACGATATGACAAGGCGACGTTACCCGGAAAAGGTGGGCGAAGTTTTAAAGCGTCCTCCCATATGGGGAGAGCTATTGATTTTGTTCGTCCTGGTTTTGGCGGCGGCCGTAGTTTTGCTCAGAAGCGGAAACGTTCCCTTCGTGCCAAAATGGGAGGTGGCCTTGCGAGACGCCTTTGAACGCTACCTGGTGGCAAGGCCGCGAAATAAGGAAATATTTATCGGTTATCCTGCTCTTTGGCTCGCGCTTGCCATGGGGATGACGAAGTCCAAAGCCTCTTTTACGCGATTTGGGTCACAGCTTTGTTTGCTGGCCAGGATGGCATCTTCCCTGGCATTTGCCTCCGCCGTAAACAGCTTCTGTCATTTCCATACCAGGATATATTTCATATGCTGGAGAGTTTTTAATGGCCTTTGGGTAGGATCGTTTTTCGGCCTCGTACTCGTGGTCGCGTTTTTCTTGGCCCTAAAGGTCAAGGCCTTCAGGAGGTTACTTTTTTGTGGCGAGGAAATATGATCTTGTCATATGTGGATATTACGGTTTCGACAATTTGGGAGACGAGCTGATTTGTCTTGCCCTGATTGAGATGGCCCTTGAGGCGGGTTTAAAAAAAGATCGCATTTGTGTACTTTCATCGGATCCTCGAAAAACGAAGTCTCGCTTCGGCGTAGCCTCAGTTAACAGATGGAATATCCTCGAGGTTTTAAATGCCTTAAGGCAAAGTAGAAGCTTTCTTTTGGGTGGCGGGGGGCTTTTCCAAGACTCGACGAGCCTCAGGTCATCTCTTTATTACTGGGGAGTCGTGCTCTTGGCTCAAGTGGCGGGAGCTGTGCCGTGGGCCTTTGGGCAGTCGGTAGGGCCGCTGAATTCGAAAGCGGCAAGGATGCTAGCCAGAGATGCCCTGAGACGCTGTCGCGTCAGGTTCGTAAGGGACGAAGCTTCAAAAAAACTTTTGGCTTCCCTGGGGCTTGATTCAAAAATAGCGCCTGACCCCGTATTTTATCTAAAATTCGATAAACCCGACAAAGAAGTTTTTAAAAAAACTTTGGTCTTTAACGTAAGGCCAACGCGAGACGACAAGGGCATGTCCAAATTGCTGGTGCAAAATGTGGAATTATTTGCTAAGATGCATGAATACGATCTTAGGGCGATATGCATGTCCGAGGAAGACCTGCTAGAATTAAAGTGTCTGGAAAGTTTTGTCAAATTCGATGACGTGGTTGTGCCAAAAGACCTAAAAGACGCGATACTTGCCTTTGAAGGAGCGACGGCAGCGGTCGGCATGCGCCTTCATTTTTGTATATTGGCTTTGATGAACCAGGTTCCTGTCATCGCCGTCCCTTATGACCCAAAAGTGAGGTCTTTTGCCTCGAAGTGGAATATACCTTTGTGGGAGGGCGAGGGAGATTTAGATCGTAAGATCACGGGAATTAGAAAGGCTAAGCCCGAAGAAATAGCTACTGCGAGAAAGACTTTGCAAGAGGCTTTTTTTCTCGCATTAAGGACGACATTGGGAGATGAGAAATTTTGCAGCGTGAGCTTGAACTAAAATTGCGCCGTATAGCCGTAGAGGTAAGAAAAGACGTATTGCGCATGATATCCATGGCTGATTCCGGCCACCTCGGGTCCGCTTTTTCCTGCGTGGATATAATCGTCTACCTTTATTTTCATCTCATGAGGGTAAACCCCCAACTGCCGGGGTGGCAAGAAAGGGATAGGTTCGTATTGAGTAAAGGGCATGCCTGTCCGAGCCTTTACGCAGTTTTGGCCCGCAGGGGATATTTTGAGAGACAAGAACTTTGGAACTACAGAAAGCTCGGATCCTTGCTTCAAGGACACCCGCTTTACACAAATGCCCTAGGCATAGATGCTCCTTCAGGATCTCTTGGCATGGGCATTGGCATATCTTGCGGGATGGCCATGGCGTTAAAAACTGACTTTCCCGAAAGCAGGGTTTTTTGTCTGGTGGGAGACGGCGAGCTTCAGGAAGGCTCTTGTTGGGAGGCATTGATGACGGCTTCTCATTGGAAGCTGGACAACCTCTATGTCATCGTTGATCGCAACGGCCTGCAGATGGAAGGGGAGACCGAAACGATAAAGGCCTTGGAACCTTTGAAGGAAAAGTTCGAGGCCTTTGGCCTGTTTTGTCTTGAGACCTGCGGTCATGATTTTCCTTCCATATGCGAGACGTTCGCCAAAGCTGCTCAGGAAAAGGGCTTTCCTAAGGCCATAATAGCGCACACTAAATGGGGCAGGGGAATAACTTTGGCCGAAAACGGCGAGATGCCTGTAAAGGCAAGTTTATCGCGGAACCAGGTAACTTTGTTGTTGGACGAACTCAGCAAGGAGTCGGCAGCCTTGAGCGAGGAAGAGCGATGACGATGGAAAAAAGGAGCACGCGCGAAGCTTTGGGGGACGGCTTGACGGAGCTTGGGAGATTAAATGAAAATATCATCGTGATTGATGCTGATGTTGCTTCTTCAACCTACGTCAAAGCCTTCGCGGATGAATTTCCGGACAGATACTATAACGTAGGTATAGCAGAACAAAACATGGTCGAAGTCGCCTCCGGCATGGCCTTGGCCGGTAAAAAGCCCTACGCTGTGGCTTTTTCTTCTTTTTTGATCGGTAGGGCTTATGATCAGATAAGGTGCTGTGTGGCCATGCCCAATCTTGACGTGAAACTTGTGGCGACCCACGCGGGCATCACCGTGGGAGAAGACGGCAGCACACATCAGATGCTCGAAGACCTTGCCCTCATGCGAGTGCTGCCAAACATGAACATATTCGTGCCAGCTGATTACTGGTCGGCTCGAAATATGATTGTTTCGTCTTACAAGAATGACAAACCGCTTTACATCAGGCTGGGACGACCTGAGGTTCCTCTTTTTTATTCTCCCTGGGACGAGTTTCATATAGGTGGCGGGAGGATAATCAGGGAAGGAAGCGATGTCAGCATAGTGGCTTGTGGTATCATGTTGTTTGAGGCCTTAAGGGCGGCCGATATACTGGCCCGTCAAGGCATCGAAGCAGAAATCATTGATTGCTACAGTGTAAAACCATTGCCTGAGGAGCTGATTCAATCGTCGGTGAGAAGAACGGGCTGCTGCGTTGTTGCAGAAGAGCATAACGGCATGGGTGGACTTTGCGGTGCTGTGGCGGAAAGTTTAGGCATCAACTATCCTGTGCCCTTGAGATTCGTTGCCGTGAAAGACCGCTTTGGCGAAAGCGGTACGCCTGCCGAGCTCCAGGAATACTATTCCCTTAAATATCGTGAGATAGTGGGCGCGGTCGCTCAGGTCTGGACTACGAGAAGGCGGTGAGCGGATGGAGATAAGGATGGCCGGAGTATCCAAGATCTTCGACCCCGACATTGTTGCCCTGGAAGACATATATCTTTACATAAAAAAGGGAGAGTTTGTATACTTTATAGGGCATACCGGCTCAGGCAAAACCACGCTCCTTCGCCTGATAAACAGGGAGTTGGTTCCTTCGTCGGGTCAGGTAATGGTGGGCAATTATAACTTAAGGAAGTTAAGGTTGGGACAACTTCCTTACTTTCGAAGACAAATAGGCGTTGTTTTCCAGGACTTCAAACTCTTATCACACCTTAGCGCTGCAGAAAACGTGGCTTTTGTCCTGGAATCTATAGGGATGCCTAAAAGGCAAGTGCAAGAAAGAGTAAAGGCAGTGTTGTCCATGCTGGGCTTGTGGAGGAGACGATTTTTATATCCTGAACAGATGTCTGGGGGAGAGCAGCAAAGACTCGCGATAGCAAGAGCCATAGTCAACATGCCGTCTCTGCTCATCGCCGATGAGCCGACTGGGAATGTGGACATGGAAACGGCCGAATCCATAATGGAGATCCTTTTTTCCATAAACGCTTCCGGCACGACGGTGCTCATGGCCACGCATAATCAATATATCGTGGATGCCTTTAGGGCGAGGGTGATCGAATTAGGCCATGGGCGCATCGTTAGAGACGAACCCAAGGGAGAGGTGCAGCTTTATGGCGACCTTTAAATACGTCATAAGGGATACGATAAGGCAGCTTACGCGTCATTTTACCGTCGTCTTTTTGACCCTCCTCACCATAGTGGCCGTATTTTTGGCCGTGGGAATGAGTATTTTGCTTTCCATCAACGTTACCGCCCTGGCCTTCCAGATCGAAAGCGACCTCACGATTGAAGCTTACCTAAAAGATCAAAATGCAGTCGAATCTGTCATGGGCAGGTTGAAAAACATGCCTCAAATTACAAACGTGCGCTACATCTCGCCCGAAGAAGCTTTAAAACGGCTTGACGAAAAAATCGGACAGGGAGACCAAATCATTTCGCTTTTAGGTGACAATCCGCTTCCTCCAAGTGTTATAGTAACAGTAGACAAGGCAGAAAATCTCAACCTGGTGGCCAATGAAATTGATGCCTTTCCGGAGGTAGACGACGTGATTTATGCCGGAGAGGTTGCCGAACGTCTGGCCTCTTTGGCTTACTTTTTAAACAGATTTGCCATGGCGATATTTTTGGTTGCCATCATAACGAGCCTTGTCGTCATGATGAACACCATAAGGATAGCCTTGTATTCCAGGCGCGAGGAAATTGGCGTCATGCTTTTGGTAGGAGCGACACCAAACTATGTATCGTTGCCCTTTCTATTGCAAGGTGTCGTATTGGGAGGCATGGGAGCTCTCATGGCCCTATTTTTCTTGGTGAGGGCCTATCGACGACTTCTCGAGGTTTTGTCCAGGGTACTTCCCTTTTTTAACATGTTGGATTCACCGGAGATTACGCTTTGGCTTTTTTGCCTGTTAGTGGGAGGTGGAGTGGCTTTAGGCTGGATATGCAGTTGGTTGGCCGTCCATAAGCACATCCGCAGATCATTGAAGCCGCGATGACCCCGATGGGGGAGGTGAAGCTCGTGAGTAAGGCAGAGCATTTTCGCGAAAAACTGACTCATAGCCGGAAAGGTTTGAGTTTGTGGCATGTTTTTATTTTTTTTATCCTAGCCGGACTTTTCGTCTTGGAGATACCTTCTTTTGCTGACGACTTGGAAAACCAAATAAAGCGGGAACAACAAAGGCTTGAATACATTCAAACGAAGATCACCCAACACAAAAAGGAAGCCGCTTCTTACGGAAAAAAGGAAAAAAGCTTGCTGTCAGAACTTGAGGAGATAAATCAAAAGGAAGAATTGACAAGGCAAAATGTCAAGGTCTTGGAACTGAAGGAAAAGAAGCTAAACGCTCGGATCAAAGAGTTAACGCAAAAGATCAAAGAAGAAGAAGCGCTCCTTGTAAAGGCAAAAAGTGCCTTGAGCAATAGGGTGGTTTCTCTGTACAAGTATGGCTCAGTTAGCCAATATAAACTTCTTTTCTCGGCTCGAAACGTGCAGGAAGCTATGAGCATCTCTTATTTGCTTGGCAGAGTTGCCAAGGCTGACGGCGAATTAATAGTGGAGGTAAGAGAGAGAAAACGATCCCTTGAGGCGTCAAAAGAGGAGCTTCAAAGGCAAAAAAACGACCTTTTGGCCAACAAAAAGACCTTAGAGTCGGAGCGAAAAAAACTGCTTCAAGCTCAAGATGAGCAAAAAAAATTACTTTCTGAGATAAGACGCCAAAAAAGTTTGCATGAAAAGGCGGTGGCCGAATTTGCGGCCTCGCAAAAGGAGCTTCAGGATAAGATCAAATCCCTTCTTGCCGAAAAAAGAAGAAGAGCAACCGCATCCAGCAGCCAAAGGCCGGTACTTACGGCGCCCAAGGGTAAGCTTCTCTGGCCCGTGAACGGTACCGTAATAAGCAATTTTGGAACGAGGGTGCATCCGGTCTTTAAGACCAAGACAGTTCATACGGGGATCGATATCGATGTCGCTCACGGGACCCCTGTCAAGGCAGCTGCGAGGGGAGAAGTGCTTTTTACCGGCTGGCTTAAAGGTTACGGACAGGTTGTAATAATTGATCACGGTGGAGACATGACGACGGTATACGCCCATTTGTCTGCCATAAGTGTCAGGGAAGGCCAGGTGGTAAATCAAGGCAGCATAATAGGACGGGTAGGAAATACCGGTGTTGCCACGGGGCCGCATCTGCACTTTGAGGTTCGCATAAACGCGAACGCCGTCGATCCGCTTAAATACCTGCCAAGATAAATAAGCAAAAGGGGGGCGTAGGTCAAGCAGACTTTAGAAGTTTTATTCGATGCATGAATCGACGCTTTGGTTTAGCTTGATAAATTTGTCAGTCCAGATTGAAAGCTTCCTTGGAAAGCGAGTGATTTAGGTGAGAGGGTTCGTCGAAAGAAATAAGCGCCTGATTTTCGGCATGCTTGCCCTCGTGGCGCTTCTTGCAGGAGGGCTTTTAGCCGCTCGTGCAAGCGGTGAGTTTCAGCTCAAGGATATTTTGCCCTTCGATGCTCAATACGTGTGGATGATGAAGCAGACAAGGTCAATACTTGAGACCTATCATGTAAATGACGATGAGCAAAAAAGCGACGAAGAGCTTTTTTACGGCGCCATGAAGGGAATGGTGGCCGCCTGGGGCGATCCCTACAGCAGGTTTGTGGATCCTGACGAGTTAAAACAAGAAGAAATAGACATAGAAGGAGAATACGGCGGGCTTGGTATATACATAGGCAGTAGAGACGGTAAGATCTTGGTGATAAGTCCCATTGAGGGGACTCCCGCTCACGAAGTGGGTTTGGAGCCCATGGATGAAATAGTCAAAGTCAACGATGAAGTCGTGTTGGGCTGGAACATAAATGACGTGGTCAAAATGCTGCGCGGGGAGCCTGGGACGAATGTTACCGTTTGGGTTAGGCGTGAAGGTCACGATGAACTTCTCCGATTCGACATAACAAGGGAGCTCATTAAGATCGAATCGGTCAGTCAAAAGCGATTGACGAATGACATTGCTTACATCAGGATAAAGCATTTTACTCAAAAGACGGCGGAAGAAATGTTGAGCGCCTTAAAGGTAGCAGGCGAAACGAAAGCAAGGGGTTTGGTGCTTGACTTGCGAAACAACCCCGGCGGCTTGCTCGATGCCTCCGTTGCCGTAGCTGACTACTTTTTAGACGGGGGCGAAATCGTGAGTATACGCGGTAGGGTTGACAAGGCCAACGAGATCTTTACCGCAAAGCCCGGGACGGCCTTTGACGGGCCCATGGCCGTTTTGATAAATGAAGGAAGTGCAAGTGCCTCAGAGATCGTTGCAGGTGCGCTCAAAGACAGGGAAAGAGCCGTCTTGGTGGGAGAAAAAAGCTTCGGCAAGGGTTCGGTTCAGACGCTTTTCAGGCTTCCCGACGGTTCGGGTTTGTTTGTGACGATCGCCAAGTACTACACGCCTTCGGGTGTCATGATAGATGGTGTTGGCGTTGAACCCGATATCGTGGTCGAAGGTAAGTACACGGGAAAGTTGGATGATGATGAACAGTTGAAACGTGCCACAAAAGAGGTTGAAGCCCTCTTGGTCAAAGTGCCGGCTAAGGTGGCCAAATAGGCCCTACAGGTAGGTAGAGGAGCCAAGTTGTAGCTGTTTTTTAAACTACTATGAAAGTGACGCGGGCGTGTTATGAAGAGGCTAAGTGATAAATATAAATGGGCGATAATTTTGTTCCTGACAGGCCTCGGACTGGGCTTGATTTTTAGTGCTTTAAAGAGAGATGTTTCAATCGAGGCTCAAGTCGAAACGGTCCTTGCCAAGGGAGAAACCGGTACCGGGGTTATTTCAGAAGACGAAGCAAGCAATTCGAAGCACTTGAATTCGGATCAGGGGGAGTTAAATTCAAATAGAGAACCAAACTTAAATTTGACTGACGATTTAAGACCTGCTTTGGAAAAGGGGCCCTACGTGGCCATAGTAGTCGATGACCTAGGGTTTTCTTATGCGAGGGCTAAGGAGCTTTCAAGGATAGATCTTCCGTTGACATGGGCCATCATACCCTTTCAAAGCGCAAGCAGGCAGACGGCAGATCTTGCTAAAGAAAAGGGGATTCCCTTCCTCGTTCATATTCCCATGCAGGCCTTCGGAGACAAAGATGGCGGTGCCTATCTAGTGGGCCTTTCCATGGGCGATGAAGAGATAAAAAGAAACGTTAAAAGAGCCATCGAATCGCTTCCGGGTGCGATAGGTGCGAACAATCACCGCGGTTCTGCTGCGACCTCGGACATGAGGGTTATGCGCGCTGCGATGGAGGGATTAAAAGAAACTGGATTATCCATATTTTTGGACAGTAGGACCGCTGCTTCATCCGTGGCAGCGTTTGAGGCCAAAAGGGCAGGACTTCTTGCACTCGAAAACGGCGCCTTCATAGATCATTTGGACGACGTTAATTTCATGTGGTCTCAGCTTAGGCGAGCCGCAGGGCTTGCCAAAAGACGAGGGTACATCGTCGCTATATGTCATGTACGACCCGCGACTTTAGTTTTTTTAAACCAGTTGGCATCCAGTCCCGATGCCGGCGTGAAATTTGTGACCCTAGAAGAACTTGCGTGTCTTTTGTCGGCTTCCAGGTGAGTAAAACCGCGGCTTTTTATCGAGGGGGAAGTGGATGTACATGAAGGGCAAAGCTGAAGTTATCGTCGGAATGCAGTGGGGAGACGAAGGAAAAGGCCGAGTTGCAGACGCCATAACGCCAAAATCCGATGTGATCGTCCGTTATCAGGGTGGTGCAAACTCTGGACATACGGTCATCGTCGAGGGCAAAAAGTACATCTTTCACATCCTGCCTTCGGGGATGCTTTATTCCGGAAAGACCTGCGTAGTTGGAAACGGCGTGGCACTTGACCCCGATCGCCTGTTCGAAGAACTTGATGAATTGTCCTCTCAGGGTATGGACAGAGCAAGACTCATAGTGAGCGGTTCTGCTCACGTGGTCATGCCCTATCATAAAATTTTAGATCAGTTTGAAGAAAGCAAAGGGCTCAAAAGACGCCAAGGTACCACGGAACAGGGGATAGGCCCTTGTTACGTGGATAAGTTCGGCAGGACGGGCATCAGGGTTTGCGACCTCATGCACCCGGAAATGCTACGAGATAAACTAGATTATATTTTGGGGCTTAAAAACCAGATAATTACCAGGATATACGACGAAAAGCCGATTTCCTTCGATGCCCTTTACGATAAAGCCATGGCGTGGAAGGAAAGATTATCCCTTTACGTCGGCGACTGCTCGAAGGTCGTTGCGCAGGCCTTAAATGAAGGCAAAAGCATCTTATTTGAGGGAGCTCAAGGGACAATGCTGGATATAGATCACGGGACCTATCCTTATGTCACCAGCTCAAACCCCACTTGCGGGGGAGTGTGCACCGGAACGGGTGTAGGCCCTAAAAACATAGACAGGATCATAGGCGTAGCCAAAGCTTACTGCACCAGGGTTGGCGAAGGGCCTCTTCCTACGGAGGACCTGGGAGAAAAAGGTCAATATTTGAGGGAAAAGGGATGCGAGTATTGCGCCGCGACCGGACGTCCCAGGAGGTGCGGTTGGCTTGACCTGGTGGCCCTTAAATACGCCGCCAGGATTAACGGTACGACCCATCTGGCCATCACCAAGCTGGATGTCCTTTCGGGATTGGAAGAGATTAAAGTCTGCGTTGCCTACGATTGCGATGGAA
>ERZ773359.2299-NODE-2299-length-24335-cov-16.953130_pt1 | contig 24335 bp, 21 predicted proteins | sample MGYA00374955_ERZ773359 | MGnify/ENA primary metagenome ERZ773359 (study PRJEB29098, sample SAMN04486028) | biogas fermenter metagenome | study: EMG produced TPA metagenomics assembly of the Biogas fermentation microbial communities from Germany - Plant 4 DNA1...
GCAAAATTTCTAAAAGTGTATATAACTAATATTATATTAGTAAACATATTTAAATTTTACTAATATAATTATAAAAATTTAATAAAATAAAAACGTAGAATAGTAGATTGGAGATTTTGTAATAAAAATAGGAGGACAGCAATATGGTAGGAAGAAAAAAAATAGCTTTATTATTGGCTGGTTTAATAACAGCTACAAGTTTAATTGGTTGTCAAAATAATAAAGAGACAGCAAATGAGGAAGAAAAGATAGAAATTGGGATAACTCAGCTAGTGCAGCATCCAGCTCTTGATTCTGCAAGAGAAGGTTTTGTAGAAGGCCTTAAAGAAAAAGGTTATGAAGAGGGAAAGAATATAGATATTGACTATCAAAATGCACAAGGAGATGCAGCTACATCACAAACAATTGCGCAAAAATTTGTATCTGAAGATAAGGATTTAATTTTAGCAATAGCAACACCAGCGGCTCAGGCTGTTTATAATGCTACAAAGGAAATACCAACAGTTTTTACAGCAGTTACAGATCCAATATCAGCTGAAATAGCTAAAGATTGGACAAGTTCTGGAACAAATTTAACAGGAGTATCTGATATGGTTCCAGTTGATAAGCAATTAGAATTACTCTTAAAACTTGTGCCAGAAGTTAAAACATTAGGAGTAGTTTTTAATACTTCTGAAGCAAACTCTGTAGTACAAGTTGAAGCTTTAAAGGAAGAAGCTGCTAAGTTTAATTTAGAGGTTAAGGAAATAGGGGTTACAAATGTAAATGAAATAAATCAAAACCTTACAGCTGTAATAGGTGAAGTAGATGGATTATATACACCAACAGATAACACTATTGCATCAGCTTATGATTTAGTTACAAAAATTGCCCTTGAAAATAATGTTCCAATTTTAGGTGCAGAAGAAGCGGTAGTTAGTGTTGGCGGATTATGTTCAATAGGAATAGATTATTTTAAATTAGGAAAAGAAACAGCATATAAAGCTGCTGAAATAATAGATGGTAAAAAGCCAGAAGAAATTGAGATTTCAACTTTAAGCGAGATGAATATTACAATAAATACTGACGTTGCAACAAAATTAGGAATCACTATACCAGAAGATATTAACGAAACAGCAAATAAGGTTACTGGAGGCGTTAAGTAATGGATTTAATTATAAATGTACTAGAACAAGGTCTTTTATTCGGGATTGTTGCAATGGGGGTTTATATAACATTTAAAATACTAAACCTAGCGGATATGTCAACTGATGGAACTTATCCCCTAGGTGGTGCAATTTGTGCAGCTTTACTAGTTAAAGAAGTTAATCCATTGATAGCAGTAGCTGTTGCTACTATTGGAGGAGCTTTAGCAGGCTTAATTTCAGCACTTTTAAATGTTAAATTAAAGATAAGCAGCCTAATGTCAGGTATTTTAGTTATGACGGGTCTTTATTCAGTTAACTTAATGATAATGGGCAAATCTAATGTGCCATTATTTAGTGCAAGCAATATTTTTGATAATGACTATAAAATTTTTATAATATTTGCTATAGTTGTAGCAATTAAATTGTTACTTGATCTTTTCCTAAAAACAAAACTTGGGAAATTGCTAATAGCTTCAGGTAACAATGAACAAATGATTACTTCATTAGGTGTAAATAAAAACAATATAAAAATTATTGGTTTAATGATAAGTAATGCTCTTATTGCAATGGCAGGAGCACTTACTGCTCAATATCAAGGTTTTTCAGATGTTACAATGGGTACAGGGATCTTAGTAATGGCTCTTGCAGGAGTTATTATTGGTACTTCAGTATTTAAAAAGATGACTTTTATTAAAGCAACTACCCTTGTAATAATCGGATCAATTATTTATAAATTAGCAATTGCTCTTGTTTTAAAATTTGGCTTAGATCCAAACTATTTAAAATTAATGACAGCTATAATAGTAATTATTGCCTTAAGTCTTAATTCAAATGTTATAAGCCTAAAAAAAAATAAAAGAGTAGCAAAGGCTAATAATTCAAAAAAAGCAAATGGTATTTCTAAAGAAGGTGGTGATTTAAATGCTAAAAATTCAAGCATTGCATAAGGTCTTTAATGAAAATACCATTAATGAAAATAAGGTTTTTTCAGACTTTTCTTTAAAAGTAAATAAAGGCGATTTTATTTCAATAATAGGTTCAAATGGAGCGGGCAAATCCACTCTTTTAAATATAATTTCTGGAACTATTGAATGTGATGAAGGTGAAATTTTACTAGATGGTAAAGATGTTTCAAGAGATAGTGAGTATAAAAGATCAAGAGAAATAGGAAGGGTATTCCAAAATCCTTCTTTAGGAATTGCTCCTAATATGACAATATTGGAAAATTTAGCCCTTGCAGATAATAAAGGTAAAACCTATGGTTTATCCTTTGGTGTCAATAAAAAAAGGATTGAATATTATAAAGAACTATTAAAGGAAGTTGATTTAGGATTAGAAGATAAGCTTTATAATAAAGTTAGTTTATTATCTGGTGGACAGAGGCAAGCTTTAACATTATTAATGGCAATGATGTCTAAACCGAAGCTTTTATTACTAGATGAGCATACAGCAGCTTTAGACCCTAAAACATCAATAAAGATAATGGAGATTACTGAAAAAATAGTTGAAGATACTGGAATTACAACATTAATGATAACTCATAATTTGAATCAGGCTATTAAAACAGGTAATAGATTACTTATGATGCATGGGGGAAAAGTCTTATTTGATGTAAGCGGAAAAGAAAAAGAGGAATTGACAACAAAGAAGCTTATGAAATTATTTGAAGAAGCTAATGTAAATGAAGGATTAAGTGATAGAAGTTTATTTAACTAAGATTTAAAGTTGTTACGCAATTAATTTTGCGTAACACCTTCCTTTTTTATATAGAAAACTTTTATATATTAGAACACAAGATAATATTATAAGAATATTATAATGTTATATAAATTAACTTTTAAATTTATATAACATTATTTTAGAATATAAATTATTTAATAGTAGAATGGTAGAATAAAAATTTTAAAAAATTAGGAGGACTGTATTATGGTAGGAAAAAGAAAGATTGCTTTACTATTAGCAGGATTAATAGGAGCAGCCACTTTAATTGGTTGCCAAAAAAGCGGCCAAACAACTAAGCAAGAGGAAAAAATAGAGATAGGAATAAGTCAACTTGTGCAGCACCCAGCCCTTGATTCAGCAAGAGAAGGCTTTATTGAAGGCCTTAAGGAGAATGGTTATGAAGATGGCAAAAACATTGCTATTGATTATCAAAATGCACAAGGAGATGCAGCTACATCCCAGACAATTGCTCAAAAATTTGTTTCTGAGGATAAAGATTTGATTTTAGCAATAGCAACACCAGCAGCTCAGGCTGTCTATAATGCTACAAAGGAAATACCAACAGTTTTTACAGCAGTAACAGATCCAATATCAGCTGAAATAGCTAAGGATTGGAAAAATTCAGGAACAAATTTAACAGGGGTTTCAGATATGGTTCCTGTTGATCAACAATTAGAATTATTATTAAAACTTGTACCAGAGGTTAAAACCTTAGGTGTAATTTTTAATACTTCTGAAGCAAACTCAATAGTTCAAGTTGAAGCCTTAAAGGAAGAAGCTGCAAAATTAGATATAGAAATTAAGGAAATTGGTGTTACAAACGTAAATGAAATAAATCAAAATCTTACAGCTGTAATAAAAAATATAGATGCCTTATATACGCCAACAGATAATACTGTGGCCTCAGCCTTTGATTTAATTGGAAAAATTGCTATTGAAAATAGTGTTCCTATTTTAGGAGCTGAAGAAGCAGTTGTAGATGTAGGTGGCTTATGTTCAATAGGAATAGATTATTTTAAATTAGGGAAAGAGACAGCATATAAAGCTGTTGAAATAATAGAAGGTAAAAAGCCGTCAGAAATTGAAATATCCACTTTAAGTGATATGAATATAAAGATAAATACAGATGTTGCAAGCAAATTAGGAATAACAATACCAGAAGATATTAAGGATTCAGCACAAGAAGTTACTGGGGGAATTAATTAATATTTATAATTGCAGGGTACTTTAAAAAAGTTATTATGCTATAAGTAGCGTAATAACTTTTTTTCTTATTTCAATTATAGTTAGATAGTTAAAAAAATAACTAAAAATTAATAAATGTAAAGGATTATAATTATTAAAATATAACAACAACCTACATTATTTTTATAAATTCTCAAATAAACTCGGAAAAATAAAAAATGTTAAATAGTGATTGACAAAAAATATACAATGGCATAAAATAAACTTACAAGAGATTGATAAATAAATAACAATTAAATGTATAAAACTATTATACAATTTATTTTTAGGAGGAAATGAAAATGGCAGTTACAAATTTACAGGAACTAACTAAGAAATTTGAAGAATTAAGAGAGGCTCAAAGAAAATTCGCTACTTTCACTCAAGAACAAGTAGATGAAATATTTAGAAAAGCTGCTATGGCTGCTAATAATGCAAGAATTAAATTAGCAAAGATGGCAGTTGCAGAATCAGGAATGGGAATTGCAGAAGATAAGGTAATAAAAAATCATTTTGCAGCTGAATACATTTATAATCAATATAGAGATATGAAAACTTGCGGAGTTATAGAAGAAGATATTACTAATGGAATTACAAAAGTTGCTGAACCAAAGGGAGTAATAGCTGCAATAGTGCCAACAACTAACCCAACATCAACAGCTATATTCAAAGCGTTAATCTCATTAAAAACTAGAAATGCAATAATTATATCACCACACCCAAGAGCTAAAAACTCTACAATTGAAGCAGCAAAAATTGTTTTAGAAGCAGCAGTAAAAGCTGGAGCTCCAGAAGGAATAATTGGATGGATAGATGAACCATCTCTTGAATTATCACAAGGAGTTATGGCTCAAGCAGACCTAATATTAGCTACAGGTGGACCTGGAATGGTTAAGGCTGCTTATTCATCAGGAAAGCCAGCTATAGGAGTTGGTGCTGGAAATACACCTGCAATAATTGATGAAACAGCTCATTTAAAAATGGCAGTAAACTCAGTATTGTTATCAAAGTCTTTTGATAATGGTGTAATTTGTGCATCTGAACAAAGTGTTATTGTATTAGATAAGGTATATGATGAAGTAAAAGCTGAATTTGATGCAAGAGGAGCTTATATACTAAAAGGTGAAGAAGTTCAAAAGGTTAGAAGCATAATATTAAATGAAAAAGGTGCATTAAATGCAAATATAGTTGGTAAAGCACCATGGCAAATAGGAGAATTAGCAGGAATTAATGTTCCAAAGACTGCAAGAATTATTATAGCTGAAGTTGAATCAACAGATTTATCAGAACCATATGCTCATGAAAAACTTTCTCCAATTTTAGCAATGTATAAGGCTAAGAGCTATGATGAAGCTGTAGAAAAGGCTGCTAAATTAATAGCTCAAGGTGGAATGGGTCATACGTCAGTACTATATACAAACGAAATTACTTCAAAAGATAGAATTGAAAAATTCCAAGACACTATGAAAACAGCAAGAACTTTAATTAATATGCCAGCATCTCAAGGAGCTATTGGAGACTTATTTAACTTTAGATTAGCACCATCATTAACATTAGGCTGCGGATCTTGGGGAGGAAACTCAGTTTCAGAAAATGTTGGCCCAATGCACTTATTAAATGTAAAAACAGTGGCAAAAAGGAGAGAAAATATGCTTTGGTTTAGAGCTCCAGAAAAAACTTACTTTAAATTCGGATGTTTACCGTTCGCTATACAAGAATTACATGAAATGAATAAGAAGAGAGCATTTATCGTTACAGATAAAATGTTAGATAAACTAGGATACACAGATAGAATAGTTAGAGAATTAGAAAAATACGGAATAGAATTCAGAGTATTTACAGATGTTGAACCAGATCCAACATTAGCATGTGCTAAAAAGGGTGCAGAAGAAATGTTATCCTTCAACCCAGATATGATAATTTCATTAGGTGGAGGATCACCAATGGACGCAGCTAAGATTATGTGGGTAATGTATGAGCATCCAGAAGTAAGATTCGAAGACTTAGCTATGAGATTTATGGATATAAGAAAGAGAATATACAAATTCCCAACTATGGGACAAAAGGCTATGATGGTTGCAATTCCAACATCAGCAGGTACTGGATCAGAAGTAACACCATTTGCTGTTATTACTGATGAAACAACAGGAGTTAAGTATCCACTAGCAGACTATGAACTAACTCCAGATATGGCTATAGTTGATGCAGAACTTATGATGTCAATGCCAAAGGGATTAACAGCAGCATCAGGTATCGATGTATTAGTTCACGCTGTAGAAGCTTATGTATCAATAATGGCATCAGAATATACAAATGGATTAGCTTTAGAAGCAATAAGATTGGTATTTAAATATTTACCACAAGCTTACAATGAAGGAGCTACAAATGTTAAGGCTAGAGAAAAAATGGCTCATGCAGCTTCTATGGCAGGATTAGCTTTTGCAAATGCTTTCTTAGGAATTTGTCACTCTATGGCTCATAAGCTTGGTGCATTCCACAACTTACCACACGGAATGGCAAATGCATTATTATTAAATGAAACAATTAAATTCAATGCAGAAAATGCTCCAACTAAACAAGCTGCTTTTGCACAATATAAATATCCAAATGCTGCTTGGAGATATGCAAGAATTGCTGATTACTTACAATTAGGTGGAAACACTGAAGAAGAAAAAGTTCAATTATTAATAAAAGCAGTTGATGACTTAAAAGAAAAAGTAGGTATGCCAAAATCAATAAAAGATGCTGGAGTATCAGAAGATAAATTCTATGAAACATTAGATGAAATGGTAGAACAAGCATTCGATGATCAATGTACTGGAGCAAACCCAAGATATCCATTATTCAGTGAAATCAGACAAATGTATATCAATGCATATGAAGGAAATAAAAAAGTTAAAAAAACAAACAATAAACAAAAATAAATATTAGAAATAAACTAATAATATACAAATACAATTAATTTAAAGGGGGCTGTCGCAAGACAGCCCCCTTCATGTAGAATTTATATTATATTTTACATAGATAGTTGGGCCTTAGCCCTTTTTTTATATAAATATATGGTTAAAATATGATATTATAAAATGGAATCAATTATAATGGGAGGGTTTATGAAGAAAAATATATTAAAGCTTTTAATATTAATTTTTACTATTGCTTTATTATTTAGCTGTACGGCTAATAAGGCTGAAACAGGAAAGAGTGAAGAGGAAAAAATAAAGGAAACTATAGATTTAGTCTTATCCTATGACAAAGGTTATGATGAGAAAGTAAGTAAACATATAAGCGAAAAAAACTTTTATGTTTGCAATTATGTTGAATTCTATAGTTTATATATTGGTGAACTTAAAATGGAAGAGTACCAAAGTGAAATAGTTAGTATTACAAAGGATGATGATGATCTTTATAAAGTAGCTTTAATATTAAATATGAGGGCGGAGGCATTAGAAGTTCACGAAGGTGAAGAGGGTAGTGATGAAGCTGTTGGAGAAAATGTTCCCGTTGAAGTTATTTTAAGTTTAGAAGAAGGAAATTACTATATAAAGTCCTTTACTGAATATGAAAACCTTGAAAAGGCTAAAGAATTAAGTGAAGGTTTTAGATAAAATTTAAAAATGGAGGGCAAAGGATGAAACCATTAGCAGAGAGAATGAGGCCTAGCACCTTAGAGGATTTTATAGGTCAAAAGCATATTATAGGCAAAGGAAAGCCTTTATATAATTTAATAGTAAATAAGAAAATTCCCAATTGCATATTATACGGGCCTCCAGGAACGGGTAAAACTACTTTAGCAAATATAATGGCCAATTATGTTGATAGAAAGTTTTATAAATTAAATGCTACAACTGCTACTGTTAAGGATATTCAAGAAATAGCTTCTGATTTAGATACCTTACTAGGCTATAGTGGAGTGGTAATTTATATTGATGAACTTCAGCATTTTTCAAAGAAGCAGCAACAATCCTTACTGGAATTTATAGAAAACGGAAAAATAACCTTAATAGCAAGTACAACGGAAAATCCATATTTTGTGCTGCATAAAGCAATAATCAGTAGATGCAATATATTTAACTTTCAACCATTAAAAAAAGAAGATATAAGGGAAGGTATAGTAAAAGCCATTGAAAGAGCAAAAGAGAAGGGTCTAAACATAGAATATACAGATGAAGCTATTTCTTATATAGCTGATATATGCCAGGGAGATTATAGAAAAGCGTACAACATATTAGAATTAGCTATAAACTCTCAGTTAAGCCCTACTATTAAACTTTCAGTAGAATATATTGAAAACTTAGGGCAATCTCATATGAGGTCCGATTCTTCAGGTGATGAATATTATAATTTATTAAGCGCATATCAAAAAAGTATAAGGGGCAGTGATCCAGATGCAGCTATCCACTATTTAGCAAGATTAATAAAGGGAGGTAATCTTCAAGCTATCATTAGAAGAATTTCAATAATTGCAGCAGAAGATATAGGATTAGCCTATCCTAATGCCTTATCAGTAGTTAATTCGGGAATAGAGCTTGTATTAAAAACTGGCTTGCCAGAGGCACAAATAATATTATCAGAATTAACTATTTTTTTAGCAACTCTACCTAAATCAAATAGTGCATATTTAGCCATTAGTTCTGCAATGAGTGATTTAGAAAATATAAATTCAGGGGACGTTCCAAATCATTTAAAGGATGCTCACTACAGTGGGGCTAAAAACCTAGGGGTTTCAGGATATAAATATCCTCATGATTATAATAATCATTATGTAAAACAAGAATATATGCCTAAAGAATTAATAGGTAAAAGCTATTATTTTCCGCAAAGTAATAAGTATGAAGAAAATATTAAAAATTATTGGGCCAATATAAAAAAATAAGATGAAGTTCCGAGAAATAGAGAATATTGACATTGAAATACCCATTTGATAATATATAAATACAAGTAAAATAGTCAACATTAAAGAAGGTGAATAAAAATGAAGCTTTCTACAAAAGGTAGATATGGGGTAAAGGCTATGGTGGACCTTGCTATTCATTATGGAGACAATCCAGTTTCTATAAAAACTATTTCCAAAAGGCAGGGGATTTCAGAGTATTATTTAGAACAGTTATTTTCCTCCCTAAGAAAGGCTAAACTTATAAAAAGTATAAGGGGAGCCCAAGGTGGGTATGTTTTAAATAAAGACCCTAAAGATATAACTGTAGCAGATGTAATGGACATACTAGAAGGTCCAGTTGAAATTGCTGAATGCATAGAAGGAACAGATTGTAATAATTTAGACTGTTGTGCAACAAGATTATTGTGGGGAAAAATAAAAAACAGCATAGATGAAGTAATGGAAGGTATTACTCTTCAAGATATAGTTGATGATTATAATAAAATGAATGATTCAAATCAACAAATTAAAATTGTTAAGAGGAGAGAAGAAGCATGAGAAAGGTCTATATGGATTACGCAGCAACTACTTATGTAAAAAGAGAGGTTCTTGAAGAGATGATGCCTTATTTTACTGAGAAGTTTGGTAATCCATCATCCTTTTATAGCATTTCTAGAGAAACAAAAATTGCCCTAGATAAGGCAAGAAATAGAGTTGCAAAGGCTTTAAACTGCCTTCAAAGTGAAGTGTATTTTACAGCAGGAGGGTCTGAGGCTGATAACTGGGCTATTAAAGGAATAGCAACAGCTAATAAGGAAAAAGGAAACCATATAATAACTACAAAAATTGAGCATCATGCAGTTTTACATACTTGTGAGTTTTTGGAGAAACATGGTTTTGAGGTAACTTATTTAAATGTAGATAAAGAAGGTTTTATTAATTTAGAAGAATTAAAAAATTCTATTACAAATAAAACAATTTTAGTATCCATAATGTTTGCCAACAATGAAATAGGAACAATCCAGCCTATAAAAGAAATAGGAGCAATTTGCAGGGAAAAGGGCGTCCTATTTCATACAGATGCAGTTCAAGCTTTAGGTAATGTAAAAATTGATGTTGAAGATATGAATATTGATTTGCTATCTTTAGCTGGCCATAAAATATATGGTCCTAAGGGAGTAGGAGCCCTTTATATAAGAAAAGGAATAAAAATTGATAATCTAATTCATGGAGGAGGCCAGGAAAGGGCTAGAAGGTCTGGAACTGAAAATACAGCTTCTGTGGTAGGCCTTGGAAAAGCTATTGAATTAGCTGTGGAGAATTTGGAAGACCATAATAAACATCTAATAAAACTTAGAGATAAATTAATAGATGGATTGTTAAAAATACCTTATACAAAATTAAATGGTCCAGTAGGGGATAAAAGACTTCCTGGAAATGTAAATGTGGTATTTGAATATGTAAAAGGTGATTCCGTTATATTAAACTTAGATTTTGCTGGTATATGTGCTTCAAGTGGAAGTGCCTGTACTTCTGGATCCTTAAATCCATCTCATGTTCTTCTTGCAATAGGATTATCCCAAGAATTAGCGGAGGGTTCCCTAAGATTAACCTTAGGAGATGATTCTACAGAAGAAGATGTAGATTATGTTTTAGAAGTGCTGCCTCCAATTATAGAAAGAATAAGAAATACTTCCTCCTTATGGAGAGAGAAATTAAATAGAGATAAATAAACAAAAATTTTGTTATAGGAAGTAGGGAAAAATGAAAAAAAGAGTTGTAGTTGGTATGAGTGGCGGAGTTGACAGTTCTGTTGCAGCATATCTATTAAAAGAACAAGGTTATGAAGTCATTGGAGTAACAATGAAGCACTTTGACGATGATGATGAAGATTTTACACAAAGAGAGGGAGGATGCTGTTCCCTTTCCTCTGTTGAAGATGCTAGAAGAGTTGCTGATAAATTAGGAATTCCTTTTTATGTTTTAAACTTTAAGGATTCCTTTAAAGAAAAAGTTATAGATAATTTTATTGATGAATACATAGAAGGTAGAACACCTAATCCATGTATTCAATGTAATAAACATATAAAGTTCGATGAATTTTTAATAAGAGCAAAGGAAATTGGAGCTGATTATGTAGCTACAGGACACTATGCTAAAATAGAGAAAAATGAAGATGGAAGATACATATTAATTAAAGCTGATGATGATACAAAGGATCAAACCTATGCCTTATATAATTTTACACAAGAACAATTAAGTCAAACTTTAATGCCTTGTGGGGATTATACAAAGGTTAGAATTAGAGAAATAGCAAAAGAGATAGGTTTAGCTGTTCATAATAAGAAGGACAGTGAAGAAATATGCTTTATACCAGATAACAATCATGGCAAGTATATATCAAAGGCAAGACCTAGAGATGTAAAAGAAGGAAACTTTGTTGACAAAAATGGAAATGTATTAGGAAAGCATAAAGGTATAGTTTACTATACTATAGGTCAAAGAAAGGGTTTAGGAATAGCTTTAGGAAAACCTGTATATGTAACTGCCATTAATCCTAAGACTAATGAAGTTGTATTGGGACCAGAAGAGGACGTATTTAAGAAAGAATTAATTTCAAAAGAAAATAATTTTATAGTTTTTGATAAATTAGAAAAAGAAATTACAGTACAGGCAAAGGTTAGATATTCAGCAAGACCTGCAGAAGCTACAATAAGTCCATTAGCTGATGGAAGAGTAAAAGTATCTTTTAAGGAAAGACAAAGAGCTATTACAAAGGGTCAATCAGTTGTCTTTTATGATGGAAACATAGTTGTTGGCGGCGGAATAATAGAAGAAATCTTATAAAAGATTCCCATATTAATTTATGGGAATTTTTTTTATATTTTAGGAAATAATATCTATTATATAAGGAAGGAGAAAAAGATGTTAAAGACCAAGGATTTTAATTTGTTAAAGGTTTATGACATTAGGGGGAAGTACTTAGGTATAGTAGATGATATATATATAAACTTCTATAAGGGTAAAATAGAAGGTTTATTCATTTCTAATTATATTTTCTTTAGCAAAAGAAATTTTGTTAAAGCATCAGATATTATTTCCTTTGAAGAAGTTATTATTGCTAGAAAATTAAGTGAAAGATCAGGGGTGTCTTTTAAAAGTATAAAAGATATGGAAATAAAGGACAATAAAAATATTATAAAGGGAGTGCTGGAAGATTTAATTATTGATAAGGAAACTTTATCAATAAAAGGTTTAATAATGAGTTCGGGATTATTCGATAGAATAATAAAGGGAAGAGAAATATTATTAGTTAAAAATTGTCTCTTGGGAGAGGACTTTATATTACACTATGGAAATGGTGAAGTAAGGTTAAAAAGTATTCCTAGAAGGAAGTATTATGATGAAGAAGGATAAGGTAAAAAGTGTAATAAAGGCATCTGCTATAATGTTGCCAATTATAATAGGTATATATTTATATATAAAATTTGAAACAATAAGTAGTATTATGAACTTGATTTTAACTGGAATAATACTTGCTTATGCTTTAAAGCCTATAACAATTTTAATAAGCGAAAGATATAAAATCACACATAGACTCTCTTCAATACTAGTATTAGTATTGATATTTTTGGCCTTTGTTTTAATTATATATAGTTTGGTGCCATCAATTTTTGAGGAAAGTCACAATATTGGAAATATATTAGATAATATGGATGAATACATAAATAAAATAGCAAATAAAATAAATCTAAGGGACACAGAAACCTTTGAACTTATATATGAACAAATTAGTGAAAAAATAAATCTTGCTATAAGGCAGTTTTCAATAAAGGCAGTAGACTACCTTATAAACTTTTTTGAGAGTTTAGTTACAATTGCAATAATACCAATTGTAACATATTACTTTTTAGTAGATGGAGAACTAATATACAATAAAATACTTTTAATATTGCCAACAAAAAAGAGGATAGTAGCCAAGAGAATTATTAGCCATCTAGATAAAGTGTTATCAAGATATATAGTAAGCCAGCTTTTACTATCTTTAATAATCGGCCTATTAACAACTATTATTTTGCTTATATTAAACGTAAAGTTTGCAATAATACTTGGAATCTTTAATGGAATATTAAATATTATTCCTTATTTCGGGCCTATAATTGGAGCTATACCTCCTATATTTATAGCCCTTATGGAGTCCCCAGAAAAGGCAGTATGGACAGTGATTGCTATGACAATAATTCAGCAGGTAGAAGGTAATATACTATCTCCTAAAATAACTGCAGATAGTACCAATATGCACCCTTTAATGATAATAATATTATTGCTTTTAGGAGAAAAATTAGGAGGCTTTATTGGAATGATAATTATTATACCAATTGGGGTAATAATTAAAGTTATTTATGAAGATATTAATGATTATCTCTTTTAAATAATAATTGACATATTTACTTAAATAATCTATAATTTCTATGAAAATATTAAAAATTTATATGTATAGCAATGAAAAGAAGGAGTAAATATAGGCGTGTATTCAGAGAGGAAGTGGATGGTGTAAACTTCTTGCATTATATATTGAAGCTATCTTGGAGCTTTTTTAACTAAGTGATGCAAATTTTTGCATAATTAGGGTGGTACCGCGGAACTATTGCTTTCGTCCCTTTCTTTAGGGATGAAAGCTTTTTTATATTTTAGATTAAAAAATGGAGGGAAAATTGTGAAATATATTGGAACAAATGAATTAAGAGAATTATATTTGAAATTTTTTGAATCAAAAGAACATTTAAGATTAGGAAGTTTTTCTTTAGTTCCTAAAAATGATAAATCTTTATTATTAATAAATGCTGGGATGGCGCCTCTTAAGCCATATTTTACTGGCTTAGAAACTCCGCCAAGAAAAAGGATTACTACTTGTCAAAAATGTATTAGAACTGGTGACATTGAAAATGTAGGTAAAACATCTAGACATGGTACATTTTTTGAAATGCTAGGAAACTTCTCTTTTGGAGATTACTTTAAAGAAGAAATAATTCCATGGGCTTGGGAATTTATAACTGAAGTATTAGAAATTCCAAAGGATAAATTATATGTTACTATTTACCTAGAAGACGATGAAGCTTTTGATATTTGGTGCAATAAAACAGATGTTGATCCAAAGAGGATCTTTAGATTAGGAAAAGAGGATAACTTCTGGGAAATTGGAGTTGGCCCATGCGGTCCGTGTACAGAAATACATTTTGATAGGGGAGATGGCCAAATCACAAATGTTGAAGATTTCATAAAAGCATCTGATGAAGATAGGGTTGTTGAGTTCTGGAATTTAGTATTTACTCAATTTGACAAAGATGAAGAAGGAAATTACAACAGATTAGAGCATCCAAACATAGATACAGGAATGGGGCTAGAAAGAATTGCTACTATTATGCAGGGTGTAGATAATATCTTTGAAATAGATACAGTTAAAAATATATTAGGAAAAGTATCTAAACTTGCAAGTGTTAAATATGGTGAAGACAAAAATGCTGATATTTCTTTAAGAATAATAACAGATCACGTAAAATCAGTTACTATGATGATTTCTGATGGAGTACAACCTAGTAATGAAGGAAGAGGATATGTATTAAGAAGACTGTTAAGAAGAGCTGCTAGACATGGAAGGCTTTTAGGTATTAAGGGCTTATTTTTAACAGAGATAGTTGATTCAGTAGTTGAAAATTATAAGGGAGCATATCCAATCCTTGTAGAAAAACAAGAGTATATTGAAAAAATAGTTTCTTTAGAAGAAGAAAGATTTAATGAAACTATAGATTCAGGAATGAATATTTTAAATGATTATATTGAAGAAATGGTATCATTAAAGGAAAATATTCTTAAGGGAGAAAAAGCCTTTAAACTATATGATACTTACGGCTTCCCAATTGAATTAACAGAAGAAATCCTTGAAGAAAAGGGTATGAAGGTAGATAAAGAAGCCTTTAAGAAGGAAATGGAAGAACAAAGACAAAGAGCTAGAAGTGCTAGAGGAGAAACTTCATACATGGGTAATGATGAAAAACCAATAAATAAGATAGAATCTTCTGTAAGCACTAAATTTATTGGATATGGAAATATAGAAGGAAAATCAAATGTTCTATTAATAGCAGATGATAATAACTTTAAGGAAGTAATAGCTAAAGGAGAAAAGGCTTATATTGTTACAGAAGAAACACCTTTCTATGCAGAAATGGGAGGTCAAGTAGGGGATAAGGGTTATATAACTACTTCTACTGGTGAAGCCTTTGTATATGATACTAAAAATAATCTTGGTGGAAAAATTATTCACTATGTTGAAGTTTTAAATGGTGAAATAAAAGTTGAACAAGAAGCTACATTAAAAGTAGATGGCAAAAGAAGAAGAAATATAGCAAGAAACCATACTGCAACTCATATGCTTCATAAGGCTTTAAAAGATGTATTAGGAAGCCATGTAAACCAATCAGGATCTTATGTAGATGATGAAAGGTTAAGATTTGACTTTTCACACTTCCAAGCTTTAACAACTGAAGAGCTTGATACAATAGAAAAACTGGTAAATGATAAAGTAATGGAAGTTCTTGAAGTTGGAACAGATGTTATGACTTTAGAAGAGGCAAAAAATTCAGGAGCAATGGCATTATTTGATGAGAAATATAAAGATGATGTTAGAGTTGTTAGAGTAGGAGAATTTTCAAAGGAATTATGCGGTGGAACTCACGTAATTAACTCTGGAGAAATAGGATTATTTAAAATAGTTTCAGAATCAGGTGTTGCTGCAGGTATAAGAAGAATTGAAGCTATTACAGGCATAAATGCAATGAAGTATATGGAAGAAAAACAAAACTTATTAAAAGAAGCTTGTGCAATATTAAAATGTGCAGAAAAAGACCTAGTAAAGAAAATAACACAGCAAAATTCTGAATTAAAAGAAAAGGACAAAGAAATTACAGAGCTTAAGAAAAAATTAACCCAAGGTTCTGAAGATGATATTCTACAATCAGTTAAAAACATTAACGGAATAAATGTTATAGCTTATGAAATTGATGGAGTAGATCCTAATTCCCTAAGAGATTTAGGAGATAAATTAAGAAATAAGATAGGAACTGGGGTTGTAGTATTATTTAGTAATGTAGGCGGAAAAGTTAACTTAATTTCCATGGCAACAAAGGATTCATTAGAAAAAGGAATTCATTGTGGTAAGATAATAAAAGAAGTTGCAGCAGTTGTTGGTGGAGGCGGTGGTGGAAGACCAGATATGGCTCAAGCCGGTGGAAAAAATCCAGCTGCTATCAAAGATGGAATTAAGAAAGTTTATGAAGTTGTAGAAGCTTTATTAAAATAAAATAGTGTACAATTATGGAAATTTAGTCTATAATTAAGGTAAGGAAATATTATCTATATTATTTATTAAGTAGAATAAATAATATAAAAAGTGAGATAATATTAATATATTGGAAACAAACTAAATATTAGTAAGGGGGTGAGCTGCAGGAAGCAGCAATTGTATGAATAATAACTTAGATCAAACAATGCAATTTAATTTGAACATCAACAGAGAGGATTTAACAAAATCAATTTTAACCGATGTTTATAATGCGTTAAAAGAAAAAGGTTATAATCCAATAAACCAATTAGTTGGTTATCTTATTTCAGGGGACCCTTCTTACATTACAAGCTACAACGGAGCAAGAGCTTTACTAAGAAAACTTGAAAGAGATGAAATTCTTGAAGAAGTAATAAAATCTTATTTAGAAATAAAATAAAGAGTGCCCGTTAAAGGGCACTCTTTAATTATAAAATTCATATTATTTAAGGAGTAAAAATGAGGATATTAGGTTTAGATTTAGGTTCTAAAACTATAGGAGTTGCTGTTAGTGATCCATTAGGTTGGACGGCACAAGGAGTTACAACTATAAAAAGAACAAAAAAAGAGAATGATATTGAAGAAATAAGAAAAATTTGTGATGAATATAAGGTTGAAATAATAGTTTTAGGAATGCCTAAAAATATGAATGGAACAATTGGAGAAGCAGGAGAAAAAGCTATAGAATTTTCTGAACTTCTAAAAGAAAGATTAAATATTGAAGTTCAAATGTGGGATGAAAGATTAACTACTGTGGCTGCCCATAAAGCAATGTTAGAAGCTGATTTATCAAGAAAGAAAAGAAAAAAAATTGTTGATAAAATAGCAGCTGTATATATATTACAAGGATATTTAGATAGAATTAGTAAAAAATAATATTATATTCTTAATTGAAAATTATTATTGACAAGCATTGATTATAAATCTAAAATTAAAAAAAAGGAGAATGATTATGAATAAAGATTTAGAGCAATTGGAATTATATGATGAGGAAGGAAATTTAGTAAAGCTAAACGTAGTAGCTTTCTTTGATATGGTAAATCCTGATACAGAAGAAAAAAGTGAATATGTTATCGTATATGATGATAATTATACTGAAGAAGATTTATTTGCTTTAAAGGTTGATAAAGATGAGGATGGGGATGAACTTTTAGTACCTATAGATGATGAAGTAGAATTGGCTGCTGTACAGGAAGCATATAATACGATTTTTTCAGAAGAATAAGAAATAAAGGGAGGGGTATTGTTTATGGAACAATCAAATACTATAGATTTTAATGTTTTAAAAGAAGAGTTAAAACAGAAAGGATACAAGTTAACTCCTCAAAGAAGGGCTATAGTAGATACCATAATTGATAACGAAGGAGAACACTTAACTACTGAAGAAATTTACGATGAAGTTAAGAAAAACTGCCCTGAAATAGGTCTTGCTACTGTTTATAGAACAATAATTTTATTAGAAGAACTAGGTGTGATTTGTAAGCTTGATTTAAATGATGGCTGTAGTAGATATGAGTTAGTTAGAAAGAATGAAGGACATAGACATCATCATTTGGTTTGTAATGAATGTAAAGGTGTAATTGAAGTTCAAGATGATTTATTAGATGAATTAGAGGAAGAAGTAGAAAGATCTTATGGCTTTCAAATATTAGATCACAGTGTAAAGTTTTTTGGAATTTGTAGAAAATGTCAGAGTAAAAAATAGATAAAACAGAATAATAAGATAAAGGATGGCCTCTCTTAAGAGAAGATCACCTTTGTATTACATATATTATAAAAAGGAGGGGACATATTGAAACACGAAAAAGCAAAAGTTAAGATTATTCCTTTAGGAGGAATAAATGAAATTGGTAAAAATATAACTGCAATTGAATATAAAAATGATATTGTTGTTATAGATTGCGGACTTAAATTCCCAGATGATGATATGTATGGCATTGATTTAGTCATACCTGATGTAAGTTATCTTATAAAAAATAAAGAAAAAGTTAGAGGGATTTTTTTAACTCATGGTCATGAAGATCATATTGGGGCCTTACCGTATGTTTTAAAACAATTAAATGTACCTGTATATGGTACAAAACTAACAATTGGTATTGTTGAAACAAAGCTTAAGGAACACGGCTTGTTAAGCTCAACAGAATTGATAAGAGTTAAACCAAGAGATGTTATTAAATTAAATTCAGTATCTGTTGAATTTATTAAAACTAATCATTCAATAGCTGATTCGGTAGCAATTGCAATTCATACTCCTCTTGGAGTAGTACTGCATACAGGAGATTTTAAGGTGGATTTTACTCCGATAGATGGTGTACCTATGGATTTTGCGAGATTTGCTGAAATAGGTAAAAAGGGAGTATTAGCTATGATGGCAGATTCAACAAATGTTGAAAGGCCTGGATACACAATGTCAGAAAGAGTTGTTGGAGAAAATCTTTATAAGCTGTTTTCAAAAGCAAAAGGCAGAATAATAGTAGCAACCTTTGCATCAAACGTTCATAGAATACAACAAATATTAGATGCTGCAAGGGATCTTAATAAAAAAGTTGCTGTTTCTGGAAGAAGTATGGAAAACATAGTTGCCGTTGCTAAGGAATTAGGTTATTTAGAATGCGAAGACGATATTTTAGTAAGCATAGATCATATAAATAAGTATAATAATAATCAAGTTGTTATTATTACAACAGGAAGTCAAGGAGAACCAATGTCTGCCTTAGCAAGAATGGCTAATGCAGAACACAGAAAGGTAACTATAGTTGAAGGAGATACAGTAATACTTTCTGCAACGCCTATACCAGGAAATGAAAAACTTGTTTCTAAAGTTGTAAATCAATTATTCCAGAAGGGAGCAGAAGTAGTTTACAAATCCTTAGATGAAGTCCATGTTTCAGGTCATGCTTGCCAAGAAGAATTAAAGCTTATGCAATGTTTAGTTAAACCTAGATTTTTTATTCCAGTTCATGGTGAGTATAGACATTTAAAGCAGCATTGTGAACTTGCAATATCAGTTGGAATGCCAGAGAGTAATGTGTTGATACCTGAAAACGGTGCAATTATTGAAGTTAATAGAAGCGGAATAAAGAAAAATGGAAATGTTATAGCTGGTCAGGTTTTTGTTGATGGATTAGGTGTTGGAGATGTTGGAAATATTGTATTAAGAGATAGAAAGCACCTATCACAAGATGGAATTTTAACAGTAGTAGTAACAATATCTAGAGAAGATCAAAAGGTTATTGCAGGACCAGATATTATTTCAAGAGGTTTTGTTTATGTTAGAGAGTCAGAAGGCTTAATGGATGAGGCTAAAGAAATAGTAAAGAATGCTTTAAAGGAATGTGAAGAAAAGAATATTACTGATTGGGCAAGTCTAAAGGGTAGAGTAAGGGATGAATTAAGAAATTACCTTTACGAAAAAACAAAAAGAAAGCCTATGATATTACCAATTATTATGGAAATATAATATGAATGTTGACATTCCAGTACAAAAAACTTACAATGTATTATAGTATTTAATAAAGTTTTATTTAAAAAATTGGATACAGGTGTATCCAATTTTATTTTGGGTAAAATAATTTATAGGTTTACATTATAAATTAAAAAATGGAGGAATTTAGATGGAATTAATTACAAGAGATGATATAAGAAACATAGCTATAATAGCTCACGTTGACCATGGTAAGACTACAATGGTAGATGCTCTTTTAAAACAAAGTCATGTATTTAGAAGTAATGAAAAAATTGAAGATAGGGTAATGGACTCAAATGACCTTGAAAAAGAAAGAGGAATAACAATCCTATCAAAGAATACTGCCCTTATGTATAATGGAGTGAAGATAAATGTTATAGATACTCCTGGGCATGCTGATTTTGGTGGAGAAGTTGAACGTGTTCTTAAAATGGTTGACTCAGTATTATTAGTTGTAGATTCTTATGAAGGACCAATGCCTCAAACTAAATTTGTATTGAAGAAAGCCTTAGAACTTGAACTTAAGCCAATTGTTGTTATAAATAAAATAGACAAACCTAATGCTAGGCCAGAAGAAGTAATTGATGAAGTTTTTGATTTATTTGTAGAGTTAGGTGCAAATGATGAACAATTAGACTTCCCAGTAATTTATGCTTCAGCAAGAGAAGGTATTGCAAAATATGAAGTTGAAGATGAAAGTGATGGAATGACTCCATTATTTGAAACTATTATAGATAGGGTAGAAGCACCTAAAGGCTATATAGATGAACCTTTCCAAATGCTTGTTACAACTTTAGATACTAATGATTATGTTGGAAGAATTGCAATTGGTAAAATTCATAGAGGAACTGTTAAGAAAAATCAAACTGTAACTTTATTAAGAAAAGACGGAACTAAGTCAAATTATAAGATTTCAGCAATATTTACTTATAGTGGATTAAATAAAATTGATGTTCAAGAAGCTTCAATGGGTGATATAGTTGCATTAAGTGGTATACCAGACTGTAATATTGGAGAGACTATAGCTGATTCATTACAACCTGAAGCCCTGCCATTTGTACATATTGATGAACCAACATTAAGTATGAATTTTATGGTTAATGATTCTCCTTTTGCAGGAAAAGAAGGAGAATATGTAACATCAAGACATTTAAGAGATAGATTATTAAAGGAATTAGAAACTAATGTTAGTTTAAGAGTTAATGAAATAACTCCAGAATGTTTTGAAGTTTCAGGAAGAGGAGAGCTTCATCTTTCAATTCTTATTGAAACAATGAGAAGAGAAGGCTATGAATTCCAAGTTTCAAAGGCAAATGTTATATTTAAGGAAGAAGAAGGTAAAAAATTAGAACCTATTGAGTTTTTAACTATAGATGTACCTGAAGAATTTATGGGACCAGTTATGGAAAAATTAGGACCTAGAAAAGCAGAAATGGTTAATATGACATCAGCTGTTAACGGCTATACTAGATTAGAATTTAAAATTCCAGCAAGAGGACTTATAGGATTTAGAAATGAATTTATGACAGATACAAAGGGAAATGGTATTATGAATCATGTTTTCCATGGATACGATAGCTATAAGGGCGAAATACCAGGAAGAAGCAGAGGATCAATTGTTTCCTTTGAAGATGGAGAGTCAATTACATATGGCTTATACAATGCTCAAGAAAGAGGAACATTATTTATAGGCGCTGGAGTTCCTGTTTATGAAGGAATGATAGTTGGTGAATGTTCAAGAGCAGAAGATATTGATATAAATGTATGTAAAGGTAAAAAATTAACTAATACAAGAGCATCTGGTTCAGACGACGCTTTAAAATTAACTCCTCCAAGAAAAATGACCTTAGAACAATGTTTAGAATTTATTAATGATGATGAACTTGTGGAAATTACTCCTGAAAATATAAGAATGAGAAAAAGAGTGCTAAATTCTGCCGAAAGAAAGAAAATTATAAGCAGAAAGAAAAAATAAGCAAATAAAAATCTTTATTACTTGAAAGAAAAGTATTATAATAAGGTAAATAGCCATTTGGCTATTTACTTTATATGTAGGGGGTTTTTATGAGAAAACTTAAACCAAAAGCTTATCCTATAATTATTATTTTTATAGTTATTCTTGGTTTTTTTTTAATGTTTTTTAATGTTATTAATAATCCTATAAAAAACAAAGGCGAGGTAGCTATAGAGGTAGAAGAAGGAGATAGTTTTTATAGTATTTTAAATTATTTATCAAAAGAAAAAGTTATAAGAGGGATACCTTTTATAAAACTATATGTTTTACTAGAAGATGAAACTATTGATGTTAAACCTGGAAGCTATATATTAAAAGATGATTTAAATCTTAAGGAATTAATCACATTATTAACTACAGAATCAACCTTAGGAGTTGTTAAATTTACAGTTCCAGAAGGATACACTATTGACGAAATAAGTGAGAAACTTGAAAAGGAAGGAATTTGTAGCAAGGAAGATTTTATAGATGCTATAAAAAGTTATGACTTACCCGAATATGTAAAAAAAGATAATAAAAAAAGATATAACTTAGAAGGATACTTATTTCCAGATACATATCCACTTAAAAAGGGTCAAAATCCTAAAGATATAATTACCCTAATGCTAGGAAGATTTGAAGAAACTTTAGAGCAGGCAGCATCAGAAACAAATAAAGATTTAAAAGATATAGATATAGAAGAAATCATTACTATAGCTTCAATGATAGAAAGGGAAGCGATTTTAGATGAGGAGAGACCTATTATTTCTTCTGTCATAAGAAATAGATTAAATCAAGATTGGATGCTTCAAATAGATGCTACGGTAATATATGCTTTAGGAGAGCATGTTGAAATTGTGTTAGATAGCGATTTGGAAGTTGACTCTCCATATAATACATATAAAAACTATGGTTTGCCAGTAGGACCTATTTCAAACCCTGGCATTTCATCTATAAAGGCTGCCCTTAATCCGGCAAACACAGATTATATGTTTTATGTTTTAGAAAATGAAGAAGGTTCACACTATTTTACTAATAATTATGATGATTTTTTAAATAAAAAATATGAGTTAGGTTATTAGATATTTTTTTGTGGAACATAACAGTTATTGGAGGAAAATGATGAATGGAATAACTTATGATTATATGCAAGAATATATAAGAAGCCTTATACCTGAAAGTACAGGCAAGTATTTAGAGTTAGAGAAATTTGCAGAAGAGCATATGGTTCCTATAGTTCAAAAAGAAACTGCAAAGTTTTTAGAATTTATAGTAAGTATGAAAAGGCCTTTTAAAATTTTAGAGCTTGGAACAGCAATTGGATATTCGGCAATTTTAATGCATGAAGCTTCAAAAACTAATCCTAAAATTACTACTATAGAACGTGATGAAAAAATGATAGAACTTGCAAAAAAGAACCTTGCAAAATACGGACTTGCTGAACAAATTGAAATAAAACAGGGAGATTGTTTAGAAATACTAGAAAGCTTAGATGAATCCTATGATTTAATTTTTATGGATGCTGGAAAAGGTCACTATAATCATTTTCTTCCCCATTGTTTAAGGCTTTTAGCAGAGGATGGAATTATAGTTGCAGACAATGTTTTGTTTAGAGGTATGGTTGCAAGTGATGAATTGGTGAAAAAGAGAAAGATTACAATAGTAAAGAGAATGAGAGAATATTTAGATTTAGTATCAAAAGATGAAAATTTAATTACTTCTGTAATACCAATGGGGGATGGAATTGCAGTGACTAAAAGGAGGTAATAATATGAGAAAACCAGAAATTTTAGCACCAGCAGGAAGCTTAGATAAATTAAAAATTGCTATAGATTTTGGAGCTGATGCAGTTTACATAGGTGGAGGAAAGTTAAATTTAAGAGCCTTTTCAGATAACTTTACAAATGAAGAAATAGCTGAAGGCGTTAAATACTGTCACGATAGAGGAAGAAAATTATATGTGACAATGAATGTTTTCCCTAGAAATTTTGATTTAAAGGGTGTAGAAGATTATATTGTAGGATTAAGAGATTTAGGAGTTGATGCTATAATTGTTGCAGACCCTTCTATAATGATGGCAGCAAAAAAAGCAGCACCAGATCTTGAAATTCATGTAAGTACTCAAGCTAATACAACAAACTGGATGGCAACAAAGTTTTGGTATGAATCAGGAGCTAAAAGAGTTGTTTTAGCAAGAGAATTAACCTTAAAAGAAATTGCAACAATAAAAGAAAACATTCCAGAAGACTGTGAAATAGAAGCCTTTGTTCATGGTTCAATGTGTATTGCATATTCAGGAAGATGCTTAATATCAAACTACATGCTAGGAAGGGATGCAAATAAGGGCATATGTTCAAATGCATGTAGATACAAATACTATTTAGTAGAAGAAACAAGACCAAATGAATATTATCCAGTATTTGAAGATGATAATGGAACTTATATAATGAATTCTAAAGATTTATGTATGATAAAATACATACCTGAATTAGTTAAGGCAGGAATTGATTCCTTTAAAATAGAAGGAAGAATGAAAAATGAATTTTATGTAG
>ERZ773359.2301-NODE-2301-length-24312-cov-921.398978_pt1 | contig 24312 bp, 20 predicted proteins | sample MGYA00374955_ERZ773359 | MGnify/ENA primary metagenome ERZ773359 (study PRJEB29098, sample SAMN04486028) | biogas fermenter metagenome | study: EMG produced TPA metagenomics assembly of the Biogas fermentation microbial communities from Germany - Plant 4 DNA1...
GTTCTGTGAGAGGAAAGCCGCTAGGCTGATCACCTAGCGGCTACCTACTCGATTTCTTGGGGAGTGAAGGAGGAATATTGATTCTTTCGGTGAATTAATACAATGAATAAATTAAAAGCTCAGGCTTACCACAAGGCACTGACCAGGCTAAGGGGAGAGGCAATGTCTTATTTGGAGTGGATTAATACCGATATACACAGGGATTTTAAGGCAGTCTTATTCGACTTTGATGGCACCCTGTCCCTGATCCGGGAAGGGTGGCAGCCCATCATGTACGGCTATTTTACCGAAGTCCTCACCGCGGTCTCCGGGCTGCCCGAAGCGGAGATCTATAACCTGGTGAAGGACTTTGTGGACTTGCTCACCGGCGAGCAGACCATCTACCAGTGCATCCGGCTGGCGGAAGAGGTAAGAAAACACGGGGGCCAGCCGGAAGATCCGCTGGTGTACAAAGCCGAGTACAGCCGCCGCTTGCTGGCGCATATCGCCCACCGCCGCGAGGCTCTGGCCTGCGGCGCTGCCGACCCCGAAGAATACCTGGTGCCGGGGAGCATCGAGCTCTTGGAGGAGCTGCGCAGCCGCGGTTTAACCTTGTATCTGGCCAGCGGTACTGACCATGAACACGTCTTGGAGGAAGCCCAGGCCTTGAAAATCGACCAGTATTTCAACGGAGGTATCTTCGGCGCCCTGGATGATTATGAAAACTTCTCCAAGGAGCAGGTGATCAGAGAGTTGATCCTGCCTAAGATTGATTCCGGCCATGGGCTCTTGGGTTTCGGGGACGGTTATGTGGAAATCGAAAATGTGAAAGCAGCAGGCGGCATTGCCGTGGGAGTTGCCTCCAACGAGAGGGAGCGCCGGGGTATTGATGCCTGGAAGCGCCCAAGACTGGTTCGAGCCGGCGCCGATGTGATCATTGGCGATTACCGCGTCCGGGAAAAACTGATTCCTGAGTTAATGGGAGGGGGAAAAGCCTGTGTATCCCACGTTTGACTTGAGCAAGCTTAATTTGAAGCCCCTTGCGGAACGCAAGCACGACATGCACGTCTCTGAAGTAAAGGAGCTGGGCTGCCCCCAGCCCATGGAAAATGCAGACCTGAAGGAGATCGCGGCCCGCATCGTCGCCGCCAGGAAGCGGGGGGCAGCGGTCATCTTGATGATGGGTGCGCACGTGATCAAAACGGGGATGAGCCGCTTCATCATTGATCTCATGGAGAAAGGTTTAGTTACCCATGTGGGCTTCAACGGGGCCTGCGCTATCCATGACTTCGAGCTGGCCATGATTGGCGCCACCACAGAAAGCGTGGCCCGTTACATCAGCGCAGGGCAGTTTGGCCTCTGGCAGGAAACGGGCAGGATCAACGACATCGTCAAAGCCGGTGCGGAAAAGGGCTATGGTTTTGGCTATGCCCTGGGTAAGCACATCTTTGAAGGTGACTACCCACATAGAGACGTGAGCATCTTAGCCGCCGGCTACCGCCTCAAGGTTCCCGTCACTGTGCACGTCGCCATCGGTCAGGACATCATCCACGAGCATCCCAACTTCGATGGGGCCAGCAGCGGTAAGGCCTCCCACACCGACTTCCTCGTTCTGGCCCAGAGCGTCTGCAATTTGGAAGGGGGGGTACTGCTCAATATCGGCACGGCGGTGATGGGTCCGGAGGTTTACCTCAAGGCCCTGTCCATGGCCCGCAATGTGGCCCATCAAGAAGGGCGGGTGATCCGCAATTTCACCACTGCCGTTTTTGATCTGCAGCCTGTCACATCCCGGGACTACCATGTGGAACCCACAAAGGATCAACCCCAGTACTACCATCGTTTCTGGAAGACCATTCTGATCCGCACCGTGCGGGACGGAGGCACAAGTTTCTACATCGAAGGCGATCATCAAGCAACCATTCCCAGTCTCTGGGCAAGATTACAGGAGCTGAGCTAGAGGAGGATCAACCCATGCTGCAAGGTAAGCGTGAATTCATGGTAAGTTATCTAGAAGATCTCCAGCAGGCCATAGAGAACATCGATTTGGGTGTTATCGAAGAAGTACTGGAACTTCTCGCCAAGTGCCGGGAAGAAGGCCGTTTCATCTGGGTTATGGGTAATGGCGGCAGCGCCTTAACGGCCTCCCATTTTGCGGTGGATCTGGGCAAGGGCGCTTCCTACGGAAGGAATAAGCGCTTTGCCGTGTTCAGCCTCACCGAAAGCGTGGGCACCATCACCGCCTACGGCAACGACACCAGCTACAACCACATCTTCGTGGAGCAGCTGAAAAACGTAGTGAAACCCGGCGATGTGGTGCTGGCCCTGAGCGGCAGCGGCAATTCGCCCAACGTGATTGCGGCCCTGGAGTACTGCAAGCAGCAGGGCATCACCGCGGTTGGCCTCACCGGCAGGGGAGGCGGGCGGTTGGCCCAGATTTGCGACGTGGTGTTTAGGGCGAACTCTGACCACATGGGCCGCATTGAAGATCTGCACATGATCGTTGTCCACCTGCTCACCTATTATTTCATGGAAAAGGACAGTGGGAAGTAGGCCATGCAGCGCAGTGTTTTAGACCGGATCCTCAAACAGGCGAACGACCTCAAGGTGCTGGTTGTTGGCGATTTCTTTCTGGATTTCTACGTCCTCATCGATCCAGAAAAGGATGAGGTGAGCCTGGAAACCGGCAAAACCGCTTTCCAGGCGGTAGACCACTATTCCTCCCCTGGGGCGGCGGGAACCGTGGTGAACAATCTCACTGCTTTGGGTGTGGGCACCATCGGCGCGCTGGGCGTCATCGGCTCAGACGGCTTCGGTTTTGAGCTCAGGCGCCACCTGGAGGAGCAGGGGGTGAATATGGAGCACCTGATCCAGTGCCCCACGCGCCTTACCCCCACCTACATGAAACCACTGCGGGGAACCAGGGAAGCTAGCGAGGAGCAGAACCGCATTGATTTCAAGAACTGGACGCCGCTCCCTCGGGAGCTGGAGGACCAGGTGATCGAAGCTTTACGGGCGGAAGCGCCCAAGTACCACGCCCTGATCGTTGCCGATCAGGTGGACCAGGAGGGCCTGGGCCTGGTTACCGAGCGGGTGCGCTCTGCCCTCTGCCAGCTGGGCCAAGACCATCCCGACCTGATCATCCTAGTGGATTCCCGGCGGAACATTGGCGAGTACCGCCATGTTGCCATCAAGCCCAATGAGTTTGAGGCTGGGCGGGTCTTGGGCCTCAAAACCGCAGCTGAGCGGCCGGAAGAAAGCGTGCGCGCCCTTTCCGCCAGGACCCAAAGGCCGGTTTTCCTCACCGTGGGGGACCAGGGCCAGTGGGTGTGTGCCGAGGGGGAAGTCCGGCAGATCCCCGCTTTCCCTGTGACTGGTCCCATCGACATTGTGGGCGCGGGGGACAGCACCAGCGCCGGAATTGTGCTGGGCTTGGCTGCAGGGGCCTCGGTTTGGGATGCGGCCCTGCTGGGCAATTTGGTTGCTTCCATCACCATTACCAAACTCGGGACCACAGGCACCGCCAGCCCCGCTGAACTGGTGGCACGCTACGAGCAGTGGGCTGAGCTCAGGGCTCAGGAGTAACCAAGGAGGATCAGCGATGCCGGTTGTGGCTGTAGATATCGGTGGTACCCAGTACCGCTTGGCCGTTGTGAGCAGAGAAGGAGAAATCCTCTTGCACCAGCGGGCCCGCACCAACAGGGAAGCAGGGGCCAAGTGGCTTCTACCCAGGCTGCGGGCTGAGCTTAGGGAGCTTCTGGCCAAGGGTGAGCACAGCCCGCAAGCCATCGGCATTGGCTTTGGCGGGCCGGTGGACTTTGCCAGCCAGACCATCCTCGCTTCCCTGCACGCGCCGGGCTGGGAAGAGGTGGATCTGTGCGGGGAACTGGAGCGGGAGTTTGCCCTGCCCTGCGTAATCGACAACGATGCCAACATGGGCGGCTTAGGGGAGTATACCTATGGTGCGGGCCGGGGCTTTGGCAGCATTCTGTATTATACGGTGAGCACCGGCGTGGGGGGCGGAGTGATCATAGGTGGGGAGCTCTTCAGGGGCAGCCACAGCCAGGCTGGAGAGCTTGGCCATATTCCCATCAGCCTCGACGGGCCCGCCTGCACCTGCGGTTTTCGGGGATGTGTGGAAGCGCTGTGTTCCGGTCTAGCCATTGCCCGCCAAGCCCGGGAGGCCCTGGAAGATGGCAAGACCCCCTCGTCCCTGCGCACCATCCTGGAGGAAAAGGGCGGCTTAACGGCCAAAGACGTTTTTGACTGTGCCGCTTCGGGGGACGCCCTGGCCCAGGGGATCCTGGCCAAGGTGAAGAACGCCTTTGCCCGCGGGCTGATTGGCGCCATCAACTGCTTTGATCCCCAGGCGGTGGTGGTGGGGGGCGGTGTGGGCTTAGCCCCCGGCTTCCTCGATGGTTTGGAGGAGCAGGTCAACGGCTCCTTGGTCATACCAGGCCGGAGAAAGATCCCCATTTTGCGCGGCTCCCTCGGCGACAACTCCGTACTACTGGGGGCTGCGGCCCTGGCCTTTAGGACCATAGATACATACTGATGGCTGATCCTGCGTAACACGTACTAACCCACCTGCCAGCTTTCGGGCAGGTGGGTCATTTTACTTGATGGGCAAAAGGCTAAATGGGTGCTGCTGGAGAAATAAGGGTTAGGGCAGCCCGGAAGAAAACGGGCCCCAAAAGCCAGATTCTGTAACTAGGGGGGAGTGGCATGTACGATGTTGTGGCCTTGGGGGAAATACTCATCGATTTCACTCCGGCTGGGCTGTCGGAGCAGGGAAATCCGCTCTTTGAGGCCAATCCCGGCGGTGCCCCCGCCAATGTCCTGGCCTGTCTAGCGGGTCTCGGCAGGAAAACGGCCTTCCTCGGCAAAGTGGGCGCCGATGAGTTTGGCCGCTTGCTGCGGGAAGTGCTCGCCTCCCGGGGCATTGCTACCCACGGCTTGGTGCTGGAGGAGGCAGCCCAGACCACCTTAGCCTTTGTGCATCTGCACGAGGATGGAGACCGCTCCTTTAGTTTCTACCGCAGCCCGGGGGCGGATACCCTGCTGCGGCCGGAAGAAGTGGATCGGGCGCAGCTTACAGCTTCCATCTTTCACTTCGGTTCCCTCTCCTTAACCCATGAACCGGCCCGCAGCGCGACCCTGGCTGCTCTCCACTGGGCGAAGGAAAGGGGTGCGCTCATCTCCTATGATCCCAATCTCCGGCCTCCGTTGTGGGCCAGCTTGGCGGAGGCGAAGCGCCAGATTCTGGCTGTTATGGATCAGGCCGACATTGTGAAGATCTCCCGGGAGGAGCTGGAGTTCCTTACGGGCTCAGACAGCCTCGCGCAGGGCAGCGCCCAGCTGGTCAGGGAGTATGGAACGAGTCTGCTTCTGGTTACTTTAGGCAAAGACGGCTGCTTCTTTAGATTAGGCGATCTCACCGGGCTTGTACCTGGATTTCCAGTACAGGCGGTAGATGCCACCGGCGCCGGTGATGGTTTTCTCGGGGGCATGCTCCACGAAATCCTGCGGCGGGGCAAGGCCCTTGAGGAGTGGAGCTTGGAGGAGCTGGAAGAAAGCGTACGCTTCGCCAACGCCATTGGCGCTTTAGTGGTTACCCGCAAAGGGGGCATTCCAGCCATGCCCAGCCTGGCTGAGGTCCAGAGCTTCTTAGCCAGGTAAGGGGCGGTTGAGCACAGAAAAAAAGCCTTGGTCAGTGGATGCTGCCCAAGGCTTTCTCTTTGCTTGCTTACCCTTCCAGCTTAACGCTTTCCTGCGGTTTCGGTGCCCTTCTGCCAAAAAAGGGCAGGAAGCGCAGCTGCATTCTCTGTTTGCCCAGAACGTCAAAGGCCACAGCTCCCAAGAGGACGAGACCCTTCACAACCTGCTGGACGTTGGAGCTGATGCCCATGATGGACATACCGTTGTTCAAAACGCCCATGATCATGGCACCGATCAGCGTGCCGCCAACGGTACCAATTCCCCCATAGGCACTGGCGCCACCGATAAAACAGGCGGCAATGGCGTCCAGCTCAAAGGATTGCCCCGCTTGGGGAGAGGCCGAGTTCAACCTGGCCGTAAAGACAATGCCGGCGATGGAGGCCAAGAAGGCCATGTTCACATAGGCGAGGAACAGCAGCTGTGTCGTTTTTACACCGGAAAGCCGCGCCGCCTTTTCGTTACCGCCCAGGGCATAGAGGTGCCGTCCCATCACAGTGTGTGTGGTGAAGTAGCTGTAGGCGATGAGGATGATGCCCACGATGATCAGCACCTTGGGTACGCCCCGGTAAGCCCCGAGGGTGTAAAACAGCCAGATCACAGCGGCCGAGACGATCACCATCTTCAGCAGAAGAACCCAAGGGCTCTCCACCTCGTAGGCCTTCTTCTTGCGCCAAATCCAGCCCCGCATCTGGGAAATGCAGTAGATGATGGCCAGGAGCACGCCGATCAGGAGCGAGGTGGAGTTTCTCAACCCAAACAGGCTCATCCCCGGAAACAGGTCGGGTATGTAGCCAGTGGAATAGGCGAGAAAGTCGCTGGGGAACGGTGCTAGGGTGAGTCCCCCTAACACGATCAGGGTTAAGCCCCGGAACACCAACATGCCCGAGAGGGTGACGATAAAGGCGGGGATGCGCGCGTAGGCGATCCAGAAGCCCTGCCACGCCCCGATGGCCAGACCGATCAACAAGCAGAGCAGGATGGTGAGGTGCGAGTTCCAGCCCCAGCTGATGATGAAGGTTCCCGCACAGGCACCGATAAGGGCTACCACTGATCCAACTGACAGGTCGATGTTACCGCCAGTGAGAATACACATGAGCATACCTACGGCCAGAATAACCACGTAGGCGTTTTGGAATATGAGGTTGGAAACGTTCATGGGCTTCAGCAGCGTGCCGTTGGTCATCAGTTGAAAAGCTATGATGATGGCCAGCAGCGCCAGCAGGATCATGTACTGCCGCAAATTATTCCGCAGTGTTGTCCAGAGACTACTCATGCCCCGATCTCCCCCTTACTTTGCTGCATGATGCAGTTCATAATACCTTCTTGGGTGGCCTCCGACTGGGGAAACTCTGCAATAATGCGCCCGCTGTCCATGACGTAAATCCGGTCGCACATGCCTAAGATCTCAGGCAGCTCAGAAGAGATGAGCAGGATGGCCTTGCCTTGTTTCGCCAAGTCGTTGATGATCTGGTAGATCTCGTATTTGGCCCCTACGTCCACGCCCCGGGTGGGCTCGTCAAGGATGAGAATGTCCGGTTTGGAGTAGATCCACTTGGCCAGCAGCACTTTCTGCTGGTTGCCGCCGGAAAGGTTGTTGACCAGCTGCTCCACGCTGGGTGCCTTGATATCCAGAGCTTCGCGGTAATGGTTGGCCGTCTGCCGCTCCAGGTCTCGGTCGATGCGTCCCTTGGGCGCAACGAAGTCCATTCGGGGCAGGGTGATGTTGTGCATGATGCTGTTACCCAGGATCAGCCCGTTGTCTTTCCGGTCTTCGGTGACGTAGGTCAGCCCGGCGTTAATGGCCTCGGGTACCGAGTTCAGCTCCAAGACCTGGCCGTCCTTGATCAGTGTGCCTGAGATGCGCGACCCATAGGCGCGTCCAAAAATGGATAAAGCCAGCTCTGTGCGTCCAGAGCCCATGAGTCCATAGATCCCCGCGACTTCACCCTTATGAAGTTTGAAAGAAACGTTGTCTACCACTTTGCGTTCAGTGTACAGCTCATGGTATACGGTCCAGTCTTGGACCTCGAGAGCCACTTCGCTGCGGATCGTATGCGGACGGTGAGGATAGCGCTCAGTCATCTCCCGGCCCACCATTCCCCGGATAATCCGCTCTTCAGTGACCCCATCTTTGTGTTTGTCCAGAGTTTCCACGGTGGATCCATCGCGCAAAATGGTGATGCGGTCAGCGCAATAGGCGACCTCGTTGAGTTTGTGGGAGATGAGAATCGAGGTAATGCCCCTCTCACGTTTCAGGGTCAACAGCAGATTCAGGACTTTCAACGAATCCCCTTCGTTCAACGACGAGGTTGGTTCGTCCAAGATGAGGAGCCGGACGTCCTTAGCCAGCGCCTTGGCGATCTCAACCAGCTGCTGCTTGCCTACGCTGATGTCTTTCACCAGCGTCCGAGGATTCTCCTCAAGGCCCACAACCTTGAGATATTCCTCCGCCTTTTGATACGTTTCATTCCAGTCAACGACCCCGCGGCGGCGCCGCCGTTCATTGCCCAAGAACATGTTCTCGCCAATGGACAGATAAGGAACGAGGGCCAATTCTTGGTGAATGATGACTATTCCCAGTCGTTCAGAGTCCTTGATGCTGTGGAACCGGCAGAGCTGTCCGTCGAAGTAGATGTCTCCAGAATAAGAGCCGTAGGGATGAACTCCGCTGAGTACATTCATCAAAGTCGACTTTCCAGCTCCGTTTTCACCAACAACCGCGTGGATTTCTCCCTCGTTAACGGTGATGTTCACATTGTCGAGGGCTTTAACACCAGGAAACTCCTTGGTGATTGAGTGCATCTCCAGTAATTTCTTGGCCAATTGTGACCCTCCTGAACCCTAAACGGGCGAATGGGTGTAGCACCCATTCGCCGTCGTGGTTTCTAAAGCTGAAAGCTTAGAGTCCCAGCTGCTCCCGTGTGTAATAGCCGCTTTCGATGAGGAGTTCCTCGTAGTTGTTGATGTCAGCAAAGACCGGTTCGCACAGATATGTTGGTACCACGAATACGCCGTTGAAGTAGGTTTCGGTGTCGTTGACTTCAGGCTCTTCACCGTTGACGATGGCCTGCACCATCTTCACAACCTGCTCAGCCAGGGTACGGGTGTCCTTAAAGACGGACATGGCCTGATAGCCGGCGATGATGTTCTTGGTGTTGGCGATGTCGCAGTCTTGGCCGGTGATCAGCGGGAACTCTTCTTTGGTGAACCCAGCGCCGATCAGGGAGTTGGTTACACCCAGGGCGGTGGAGTCGTTGGAGCAGAGAACCGCATGCAGCTTCAGACCGCCGGCGTAGTTGGCAGCGATCAGGTTATCCATGCGGGCCTGGGCCCTTTCGGACGACCACTCTAAGGTAGCAACCTGCTCGAAAGCGATCTGGCCAGAGGGCACCACTACCTTGCCAGCCTCGATGTAAGGCATGAGCTGATCCATGGCCCCCTGATAGAAGTAGCGGGCGTTGTTGTCATCTGGCGAACCAGCAGTGATCTCGATGTTCACCGGATCCGTGCGGTTGTCGAGATCAAGGGCTTCCACCAGGTACTTGCCCTGGATGGTACCGACCATGTAGTTGTCGAAGGTGGCGTAGTAGGAGACGGCATCCGTTTCCATAATGAGGCGGTCATAGGCAATTACCGGAATGCCCTCGTCTTTGGCGATCTCCAGAACTGTACCCAAGGAGGCGCCGTCAATGGCGGAGATGACCAGGACGTCAGCTCCGTTGAGGATCATGTTTTCGATCTGCGAAACCTGCAGGGCTACGTTGTTGTTGGCGAACTGGAGGTCAACTTCGTAGCCAATGGCCTCAAAACGCTCCTTCATGTTGGCACCGTCTTGGTTCCAGCGCTGCAAGCTCTGGGTGGGCATGGAGATACCAACCCTCACTGCCGCCATGGCTGCAGTGGACGCAGCCAAAACCAGTGCCGCCAAAAGAACTACCGTTAATAATTTCTTCACAAGCAATCACCTTCCTCAGTAGTGTGTCAAGACTGCGCTCAACTCCGTTGGCCCTATCTCTCTACTGCAGTAACCCTTCGGCAATCCCCCCTTCTGTCTTGTACCTGGTGCAAAGCAAAGCACATCCCCTGGACTAAGCCTAGAGCCAGGGGCTGCTGCCCCGTGGAAACCATTTGGGATGCATTTCACGATCACTGGTTCGACAGAACGGGCTAGGCTACTGTGGTGATTGCTACCATCCCAAGAGACTAATTCTCTGCATAAGTCGATTTTCCTCTTCTATTTGCCTTGGCTTTGCGTCTTTATCGATATTGCTAGAAAGAAGGGGACAATTTCGTTGACTTGAGAAACCTCTGAGGTACGGCAGCACAAGCGCTGACATGCCGCCCTGTGCAGGAAGGACTGTGATTGTCAGGAAAATGCTACGAATATCGTTAGCTGTCTCCGTCAGCCCATGGAGTACTTCCGGTTGCTTAGGCCTCATCTTGGGGAGCATCGGGATTCCCAGTGCAGGTGGTTGACACATGGCGATGGTTTGTCAGGCGGCCTACTTCATGGGGCTTGGCGCTCGAGCAGGGTGTACGCTTCGCCAAACAGCCCGTTGTTGTGATGTCGGGCGTTTCGGATGACCCAGATATCTGCTGTGTGCTGGTGGACTCTTTCAAGGGTCTGCGCTAAGGCATGGATCATCTGTTGGCCCACGGCTATTCCAGGGTTGCCTGTGTGAACGGTCCGACTGTGCAGCGGTACAGGAAACCTATGGTTTGTGGACAGCTGTCTGGGGATCAAGATTTCCATCCTCAAGCACTACCCCTCGGACCATCCCTGGAGCAGCGATCTCTACGGCTCCCAGCAGAGTGTGCCGCTGCTGGAGGTGGAAATCGAGCCGGAGTCCTAGGTGGATCGGGCAGCAAGCCCCCCACAGTTAAGTTCACCTTAACTTCGGGGGGTTTTTGCTTCTCCGCTTAAAATTTCACATGGCAGGAGTTTTGAAAAAAGAGCGGTATTAGACCAATTACCTATAAAGTTAATTATTGACTCCTGAAGTCAGAGGGTTGGTGGGAACTGCCATGTTAAACTTGCGGATTTCTCAGAAGCTCTACGGTGTGATTGCCCTGCTCATTATCTGTATCGGCGTTTTGGGTGGTGTCTCCAGCAGCATGCTCAAGCAGGTGGCTGGCATCAACGATCAAGCTGCGGCGGCCCTGGCCCACGTGGCCATGCTGGATGAACTGGAGATCGCCCACTTAGACTGGGCCCTGGAGCTGGCCAATTCGCTCAACTTGGAACAGCCCTTTACCGGGCAGCTGGATCACACCAGGTGCGCCCTGGGCAGCTGGTACTACGCCTTCATCGAGTCAGCGGAGTTTGCCAGTCTCTCCCCAGAGCTGCAGGCGGCCTATGCTGCTTTAGCCGAGCCCCATGAGGCGCTGCACCGCTCCGCGGGGGAGATCAGCGGCTTGCTGGCAGCTGGCGGCTCCGCCTGGGAGGAAGCAAGGAGATCCTACGCGGAAACCACCCTGGTTCATCTCCAAGCCGTGCGTAGCGCTTTGGACCGGATCATTGTGCTGGTGCAGGCGGAGGCGGCGGCCCTGGAGCAAGAGGCGCAGGAGGTGGCCCGAACCTCCCAACTCATCACCTTGGTGATGATCGGCGTGGCGCTGGGTATCGCCCTGTTCCTGGGGGTTTTGACTGTACGTTCGGTCTGCCGTTCCCTGCGGCGCACGGTGGCCTTGGTCCAGGAGCTGAGCCAAGGCGGAGGAGATCTCACCCAGCGGCTGCCGGTTAGGGGCCGGGATGAACTGGCCAAGCTGGCCCAGGGCATGAACGATTTCATTGCCAAACTGCAGGAGATGATGATCAAGGTGGCCGCGGGATCTCTGGAGACAGCCACCGGCTCAGCCGAGGTGGCCGCGGCTGTGCAGGAGACCTCCGGCTCGGTGGCCATGGTGGCCGGCACCACCAACGAGTTCGCTTCTTCCATCCAGATCCTCAACCAGCAGACCCAGGAAATCGCGGAAAAGGCGCAGGAAGCTTTAGAGAAAACCACAGAAGGCAGCAGGCAGATCCAGCGGACCCTAGGCGTCATGGGGGAGATCGATACCTCCGTCTCCCAGCTGAGGGAGGAAATCAGAGAGCTGGACGAGCAGTCCGATCGCATCCGCTCCATTGTGGGCATCATCACCGACATAGCTGAGCAGACCAACCTTCTGGCTTTGAATGCGGCCATCGAGGCAGCCCGCGCCGGGGAACACGGGCGTGGTTTTTCAGTTGTTTCGGAGGAAGTGAGGAAGCTGGCGGAAGAGTCCGCGGAGGCAGCCAGTGAAATCACTGAATTGATCGGGCGCATGCAGAGCATCGTCCGGGAAACGGTGGAAAAGAGCGAACGCAGCTCCCGGAAGGTGTCGGAGGGGAAGGAGACCACCACCGAGAGCGGCAGGATGTTCACGGAAGTGCAGAGCGTGATCCAGGAACTGTCAGGCGCCATCGATAAAGCGGCTCTCGCCATCAGCGAACTTTCCGCGGCTGGTGAAGAAATCGCGGCCGGCAGTGAACAGCAATCCGCTTCCCTGGAAGAAGTGGCCGCCTCCATGGACAAGATCGCTTCCGCCGCGGCCGAGCTGCAGAGGCTGGTGGAGTATTTCCGGGTCTAGCGACCTGCCCCGCAAGGCTCAGGAGGATCGGCCGAGGGGAGCTGGAATGATCCATAGAGGGAGAGGCTCAAGACCGAAGTAGGAGGATCCGGTAGATGGAAAGGGTAGGAATCGGCATTTTAGGTTCAGGTTTCATGGCCCAGACCCACGCCAAAGCGCTGGCTGAGAGGCCCGATGCGGAAATCCGCTGGATTTGCGGGCGTAATCCACAGAAGGTGAACGACTTGGCCGCCCAGGTTGGGGCCCGGGGCACCACTGATCTGGGGCAGCTCCTGGCTGATCCCCTGGTGGACGCCGTTGTGGTGTGTTATCCCACGGGGCTGCACAAAGAGATGACCATCCAGGCCCTGGAGGCGGGCAAGAAGGTGCTCTGCGAAAAGCCCATCGCGCTCACCCTGGAAGATGCCGAGGCGATGCTCCAGGCCGCCGCTGCAGCGGCCCGCCACGCCGGGGTTAGCGAGCCTGATCCCCAGCGCTTGGCCGCCCATTTTCTCATGATCGGGCATGTGCTCCGCTTCTGGCCGGAATATGAAAGGGTGCTGGAGCTCAAGGAAGAGGGAAAGCTCGGGGAGATCCGCGCCGTGGAGCTGGAGCGGCTCAGCACATCTCCCCAGTGGGCCAGCTGGTTTGCGGACCTGTCCCTCAGCGGCGGGATGGTGGTGGACCTCATGGTCCACGACTTTGACATGGCCTGTGCGCTTCTGGGCGTTCCCGAGAGCGTCAGCGCCTGGGGAGTGCCGGTGCCCGGCGGCGATTGGAAACACGTGCATGTGGTAATTACCTTCACCGGTGGTCAGCGGGCCCATGTGGTGGGCAGCCACTTGATGCCCCCCAGCTATCCGTTCACTTCCTTCCTCAGGGTTTTAGGCCAAAAGGCCGCGGCGGAATACCGCTTTGTGGCCGGGGGAGGAAGTGTGACCGATGAGGGAGGCGCACCCAACCGGCTGGTACTATACGGGGAAGAGGAACTGCAGCCAGAGGTTGCTGGCTTCGGAGAGGACCCCTACGCCCGGCAGCTGGCTTACTTCCTCGAATGGGTTCGCCGGGGCGGAGCTGTGGAACGGGGTACACCTTCCCAGGCGAAAACGGCGGTGGCCATCGCCCTGGCGGCGCGGGAAGCGCTGGCTTCCGGCTGCAGTGTCGAACTGGGGGGCCTTTTGTGAGGCTCGCCAAATAGTGTTTTTTGGCTGTAATCTAGAGGAGGATTCGCAAGGATTCCTCAAGAATTTTTAAGTATGGTTTTACTTGTGTTTAGCTTAGGGGGTGGTAGCAGAAAGCCAAGCCATGCTCTAGCTTTCTGGGTTGTACCTAGCTCAACAAGAGGAAAGGAGCTGCACAATGAAACGAATTGCTTTAGTGCTGGTACTTGCTGTTCTGTTCTCGTCGCTGGCCTTTGCCCAGCCGGCAGCGGCGAAGTTTAAGATCGGTGTTCTGGCTCCTGCTGTTACACATGGTTGGGTAGCGGCCGTGGCCTATCACGCGGAAAACCGCCTCAAGGAACTTGGCGATGAGGTGGAGTACAACATCCAAACCAGCAACAACGCTGAAGAGATGACGGCCCAGCTCGACGACCTGCTCACCTGGGGTGCCGATGCCATCGTGGCCTTCCCGCAGTGGACAGGTATGGAAGTGCCCATCCAAAGGGCCGTAGACTCTGGCGTGATTGTGGTCAACTTTGACATCGTCATCGATGTGGAAGGCATCTACAGGGTCACCGGCGACAACTACGACATGGGCGTGCAGGGTGCCCACTACATCGTGGAGAAAGTCGGTCCCGAGGCCATTGTGGTCATGCTGGAAGTACCCACTTCCGGTTCCGTATCTGAGCTGCGCAAAGCTGGCTTTTTGGACACCATCAAGGAAATCGCCCCTAACATGACCATCTATACCTATGCCACCAAGTTCACCGTGGAAGATGGCCTGAAGGACATGGCTGATATCCTGATGCGGCATCCCCGGATCGACGCAGTCTATTCCATGGACGATGAAACATCCATGGGCGCCATCCAGGCCATCAGGGAAGCTGGCCGCACCGACATTAAGGTGATCACCGGTGGCGGCGGCATGCAGGATTACTTCCTGATGATGCCTGAGAACGAGGACATCTGGATCCAGTCCGCGCTGTACAGCCCGGCCATGGTCAAGGATGCTGTTGACGTAGCTTTGGCTGTGCTCAAGGGCGAAGAGGTTGAGGCGGTTAAGGTTATCCCCACCACCATCGTGGACCGGACGAACTACAAAGACTTCATCGATCCCAGTTCGCCCTATTAATGCCTAAGGAATCCACTGCAAGGGGCGGCTTCGGCCTCCCCTTGCAGCTTGCTCAGTGCGCCATTTTGCCTTTGGATGTGATGCCATGATCGTGGAGATGAAAAACATCTACAAGTCATTCGGGAAAAACCAGGTCCTGAAGGACGTTTCCATCACCATCAACGGTGGTGAGATTTGTGCTTTAATCGGTGAGAACGGTGCCGGCAAATCCACCCTCATGAATATCCTGGGAGGGGTTTTGCCCGCAGATTCCGGCACCATTTATCTTGATGGCAAGCCCGTGCGGTTTGCCAATCCCGCGGAATCTCTCCGGGCGGGGATCGCCTTTATTCACCAGGAGCTCAATTTGATTAATGATCTGCCCGTGTATGAGAACATGTTCCTAGGGCGGGAGATCCGGAGCAGGTGGGGAAGGCTCGATCTGGAGACCATGGAGGAAAAGACGGCGGACATTTTCCGGCGCATGAACATCGAGCTGGATCCCCGGGCCATGGTGCGCGACTTAGATGCGTCCTACAAACAGATCGTGGAGATCTGCCGGGCCATCATGATGGATGCTTCCGTGATCATCATGGACGAGCCCACCACATCCTTGACGGAGCCGGAGATCAGGCGTGTATTCCAGATGATGGAAACGCTCCGGGATCAAGGAGTCGGCATCATCTTTATCTCCCACAAGCTGAATGAAGTTATGGATATCTGCGAGCGGTATATGGTTCTGCGGGACGGGGAGCTGGTGGCGGAAGGCGATGTGGCCGCAGTCACCACAGATGACCTGGCCCGCTTTATGGTGGGCCATGATGTCCGCACCGAACAGCTCACCCGTGAGGTGCGCATCGGCGAAGAAGTTTTGCGGGTGGAAAATCTCAACCACAGAACAGCTTTTCGCGGCATCAACTTCAGTGTGCGCCGCGGGGAGATCCTGGGCTTTACCGGGCTTTTAGGCGATGGCCGCAGTGAACTGTTCCAGGCCATTTTCGGTGCCGATGAAGTGCTCTCCGGAAGGGTTTGGCTGGACGGTCAAGAGGTGAAAATCCACAGCACTGAGCACGCCCTGGAACTGGGCATCGGCTACCTGCCCCGCAACCGCAAGGAGAATGCCATCATCAAAGATATGAACATCCTGGAAAACGCTTCGATAGTCACCTGGCCCCTGTTTGCCAAGCGGGGCGTGATTGATATAAATAGGCAGGAAGGTCTGTTTACCGAGCAGATCGACCGTCTGGGCATCAGGCTGCAGCGCATCACCGACAGCATCAACACCCTTTCCGGGGGCAATCAGCAGAAGGTGGTTTTGGCCAAGTGGCTGGCAGCCCGGCCCAAGGTGCTGATTTTGGATAACCCCACCCAGGGGGTTGATGTGGGGGCCAAGGAGGAGATCTACGATATTATCCTGGACCTGGCGGAACAGGGTCTGGCCATCATCGTCCTCTCCAGTGAGGCCCAGGAGATCATCCGGCTCTGCGACAGGGCTTTGGTCATGTACCAGGGACATATCCAAGGAGAAGTCTCGGGCGGCACCATGAACGAGCACGATATCATGAGACTTGCCACAGGCGGTGTCCTCAGTGCAAGTTAAAAGGCGGGTTGGAGCATGAAAGTGATGGAAACAGGCGAGAAAACAGGATTTGTAGGGCGTTTACGCCTGCGCTGGGCCAACGATTCCCATTTCGGCACCGTGCTGGTTCTGCTGGGTTTGATCATCCTGCAGACCCTGGTGCTGGGGTTTGACTACGATTCAGTGGGCCAGTGGTTCAGCGCCTGGGGGCGCAACTGGATCAACATCCTGCGCAACAATGCCGGGGTGGGGATCATTGCCCTGGGCATGACCTTTGTGATCATCACCGGCGGCATCGATCTTTCTGTGGGGTCCACGCTGGTGGCCATCGGGGCCGCCAGTATGATGATGCTGGATATAGGTCCCAAAGGCTTCCTAGGTAACCTGGGCATTACCGGCCTGCCCGCCTATGTCTTAACGGTGATCTTCGCCATGCTCATGGGCCTGGTGCTGGGGGCCTTGACGGGGCTTTTGATTACCAAGGGACGGATTGCCCCCTTCGTGGCCACCTTAGGCACCATGAAGATTCTGCGCAGCGTGACGCAGCACTTTATGCAAGGCTACAACCCCCGGGTGCCCCGGGAGTTCCTGCAGCTCGCCAATCTCCAGGTGGGCGGCTTGATGTTCATGCCCATCATCTACTGGCTGGCCATCGCGCTGATCCTGATCTACGTCTCCCAGCGCACCGTCTGGGGGCGCCAGGTGATTGCTGTGGGGTCCAATGAAAGGGCGGCCCAGCTTTCCGGTGTGAATGTGAACCGGGTGAAGGTGGGGGCCTACACCTTGACTGGGGTTCTGGTGGGCATTGCCTCCATCATCCAAGTGGCCCGCATCGGCACCATGGACTTCGCCAATGCGGGAAGCGGCTACGAGATGGATGCCATCGCCGCGGCAGTGGTGGGCGGCACCAGCATGCGCGGCGGTCGGGGCACCATCTTTGGCACCGTCTTGGGCATGCTCATTATTGCAGTTATGAACAACCTCTTGAATCTGTTTGGGGTTCCGCCCTTCCTGCGGGAAGCGGCCAAGGGCGTGATTGTCATTGCCTCCGTGCTCTTCCAGCGGAAAGAGAGTGCGTAGCGCAGCAAAGTCCAAAGCGCGGCCAAGAAGAGCCCCCGCCGGCTCGCCCAGGGAGCGAGCGGCGGGGGTCTTTAGCGAGGAGATGCACCATGGTACGGGATAAAGAGTTCTACCGGACGATGTTCAAAATCGCGCTGCCCATTGCCCTGCAGTCGCTGCTCAGCCTGCTGGTGGTGGTGGCGGACAACATTATGGTTTCCTTTACCCCAGATGGGGTTTTAGCCCAGGCCGCTGCTTCCCAGGTGAACAGCATCACCGCCTTGGTCACGGCGGCCCTCACGGGCCTTGTGGGCGGCTCTTCCGTTTTGATCGCCCAGTACTGGGGCAAAAAAGACATGGAGCGGATTAAGCAGGTCTTCGCGGTGGTGCTCTGGATCTGCCTCGGGGTGGCCTTGGTGATCGTGGCCGTCTTGAAGCTTTTCCCCGAAGCCATCATTGGCATCATCATCGCCAAGGAGGATGCCCAGATCACCGCGTTGGCCCTGACCTATTTGGGCATCATCTGCCTTTCCTACATCCCCTTCGCCCTTTCCAGCGCGCTGGTGGGAATGCTGCGCACCGTCGAAGTCGTGCGCATCACCATGTACATCGCCCTGTTCGCGCTGGTGGGGAATGTCAGTCTGAACTACATCTTCATTTTCGGCAAGCTGGGGCTGCCCCCGCTGGGCATTCGAGGCGCCGCCCTGGCCACGCTGCTCACCCGCCTGGGGGAGCTGGTCCTGGTCTTGGTTTACACCTTCAAGGTGCAGCGGCAGATCGCTCTAAAGCCCCGGGACTTTTTAGCGGTGGATCGCCAGATGCTCAAAGACTATGCCTTCTACGGACTGCCGGTGGGCCTCACCGATGCCCAGTGGGCCCTCATCGGCATGCTCAAGGCCGCCATTATCGGGCATTTGGGCGGCACCTTCATGGCTGCCAACAGTATCGCCACCTCCATGGGAGATCTGGGTACCTTGTTTGCCTTTGGCCTTGCTGGAGGCGCGGCGGTGGTGGTGGGAAAGGCGGTGGGCAGAGGTGATTACGCCGCGGCCAAGGAGTATTCCAAAACCATCGAGATCATGTTTTTCCTGATCGGCGTGATCATGGCCGGCGCGGTGTACCTGCTGCGGGTCCCGTTTGTGTCTTTGTACGGATCTAGTTCCGATCCGGAAGTGTTCACCCTCAGCGTGGAGATCATCGGTATTCTGGCCGTCACTTTGCTGGGCACCACTTACCATGCCAGCTGTTTTGTGGGGATCAACCGGGGCGCGGGCGACAGCCGCTTTGTGGCCCTGGTGGACATGATCTGCGGCTGGCTGATCGTGCTGCCCATGACCTTTTTGGCGGCCTTTGTCTGGCGCTGGCCCCTGCCCTTGGTGTTTTTGGCCACCCGCATCGACCAGTGCTTTAAGTGGATCATCGCCTTTTGGCGCCTGCGGGGCGATAAGTGGATTAAGAATGTAACAAGGGAATCTGCGGCCCTGTAAAGAAGTATTCCCAGGGCCTTTTGGGGCCCTTGGAACTTTGCGCAAAGAGACTATCACCAACAGAAAGGGGTTGCTTGATGAAGCTCGGTTTTCTTTCAGCGATTGTAGGCTTCATGAGTTTTGAGCAGGTGATTGACACCGCCAGCAGCCTGGGTTATAGGTGCGTGGAGCTGGCCTGCTGGCCGCGGGAGGAAGCGAGTCGCCGCTATGCGGGGGTGTCGCATCTGAACGTGGCGGAGCTGGATGACGCCCAAATCGCACAAATCCAGGACTACTGCCGGGCCAAAGGGGTGGAGATTTCTTCCCTGGGTTACTACCCCAACAACTTGGACGAAGATTTGGAGCGCCGCCGCTATTTCCACAATCATCTGTATACGGTCATCGAAGCTTCGGCTAGACTGGGCATCAACATGGTCACTACCTTTGTGGGGAGAATGCAGACCAAGACCATCGAGGAGAACTTCGAGGAGTTCGCCAAGGTCTGGCCAGCTATCATCAAGTTCGCCGAGGAGCGGGGGGTTAAGATCGCCATTGAGAACTGCCCCATGCTCTTTTCCCGGGATCAGTGGCCCGGCGGGCACAACATCGCCTCCACGCCGGCCAACTGGCGCAAGATGTTCGAGATCATCGACAGTCCCAACTTCGGTTTGAACTACGATCCTTCCCACTTCGTCTGGCAGCAGATGGATTACATCAAGCCCATTTACGAGTTTAAGGATAAGATCTTCCACATCCACCTCAAGGATACCCGCATCGAACGGGATCGGCTGAATGATGTGGGCATCATGGCCTATCCTTTGCAGTACATGACCGCGAAGATCCCCGGCCTGGGCGAGATCAACTGGGGCCGGTTCGTCTCCGCCCTGACGGATATCGGCTTTGACGGCCCAGCCTGCGTGGAGGTGGAAGACCGGGCGTTTGAGGACAGCGAAGAAAGCGTCCTCAAGAGCCTCAAGCTGAGCAAGAGATATCTGGAGCAGTTTATCATCTAAAGCGAAGTTCGCTAAGGAAATCTGTTTCGTAAGGAGGAGTGGGCTATGAAGAAGCTGAAAGTGGGGATTATCGGCTGTGGAGGTATCGCCAACCAGAAGCACATGCCAGCCCTGAAGGCGCTTTCTGAAGACTGCGAGATGGTGGCCTTCTGCGACATCATTGAAAGCCGCGCAGTAAAAGCCGCTGAACAGTTCGGGGTGCCGGGGGCCAGGGTGTACACCGATTACCGGGACCTGCTGCAGGAGGCGGAAATCGATGTGGTACATGTGCTCACACCCAACGTGAGCCACTGCCCCATAACGGTAGCTGCCTTCGAGGCGGGGAAGCATGTGATGTGTGAAAAGCCCATGGCGCACAATACGGAGGCGGCCCGGCAGATGCTGGATGCCTGGCGCAAATCGGGCAAGAAGTTCACCATTGCCTACCAGAACAGATTCCGGCCGGAGGTGCAGACCCTCTACCGTTCCTGCCGCAATGGGGAGCTGGGTGAAATCTACTTCGCCAAAGCCCATGCCGTCCGGCGGCGGGCCGTGCCCACCTGGGGGGTCTTCCAGAACAAAGCGGAACAGGGGGGCGGACCCCTCATCGATATCGGCACCCACGCGCTGGATATGACCCTCTGGATGATGGACAATTACGAAGTGGATTCGGTCACCGGTTCCGTCTTTTACAAGATGGCGGACCAGGTGGAGGGCAATATCTTCGGTCCTTGGGATCCGGCGACCTTTGAGGTGGAAGACTCGGCCTTCGGTTTCATCAAGATGAAAAACGGGGCCACCATCTTCCTGGAGGCCTCCTGGGTGCTGAACGTGGTGGAGTCCCGGGAAGCATCCACCACCCTGTGCGGTACGAAAGCGGGGGCGGAAATCCGCTCCGGCATGAGCTATCCCAAGCCTGAGCTGATCTACAACCGGGTGCTCCACGGCACACCCACAGATGAGCGCAATTCCTACATGGGCGATGTGGCCTACTTCGGCGGGGCGCAAGCTGGAGAGGGAGTGGCCGAGGCCCGGCAGTGGCTGGAGGCCATCAAGCACGACAGGGAGCCCCTGGTCCAGCCGGAGCAGGCCTTTGTGGTCACCCAGATCTTGGATGCCATCTACCAGTCCCACGCGCTGGGTAAAGAGATCAAGTTCTAGCGGAGGATTTCACGCCGCCGACCCCAGGTCGGCGGCTTCCCCGCGGAGAATTACTTCTGAGGAAAGGGTGAGCTGCATGAGCAAACTGCCCGTGGGAATCCAGGTCTACAGCCTGCGGGACCTTTTAGAAGGCACCCCGGAGAATTTCAAACCGGTTATGGAGAAGCTCAAGGCCATGGGCTATGCGGGCGTGGAGCTCGCGGGCCTCTACGGCTTGGAGCCGGCCTACGTCCGGGATGTGCTGGGCCAGGTGGGTCTAGTTCCCGTGAGCGCCCATGTGCCTTTCGCGGATTTGCTGGGGGATCTGGACAGGGTGATCAGCGACTACAAGACCGTCGGGGTGGAATACATCGCGGTTCCCTATCTGGATCAGGAGCTTCGGCCCCTGGGGCCCAGGTATGGGGAGGCGCTTGCGGAAATCAAGCGTATCGGCCAGGCCTTGAGGCAAAATGGACTGAAGCTCATGTACCACAACCATGACTTCGAGTTTGTCCAGCTGCCGGACGGCACCTACGGCTTGGACGACATGTATGCCCAGATTGGCGCCGAAGATCTTTTGGTGCAGCTGGATACCTGCTGGGCGCATGTGGCGGGCATCGACCCCGCCGCCTACATCCGCCGATACGGTGAGCGCTGCGCCGTGGTGCACGTTAAGGATTACATCAAAACAGGCGACCCCAAAAACCTCTACGAGCTCATCGGCACAGAAGTTGAGAAAGAAGCAGGCGGCGAAGGGTTCTTCCAGTTCCGGCCGGTGGGTTTCGGCCAGATCTTCTGGGAACCCATCTTAGAGGCTATTCTGGCAGCAGGCAGCAAATGGATCATTGTGGAGCAGGACGAACACCACGGTTTGGGGAGCCTGGAGGCAGCCCGCCGCAGCAGGGAGTACCTGAAAATCCTGGGGTGGTAGCCGCAGGTTGACATAGGGAATTGCAGAGAGAAGGAGCAGGCATATGAGCAAGAAAGTGACAATCGCGGTTATTGGCGCAGGCAACCGGGGGAAGGCCTATGCGGCTTTTGCCAGCCAGCATCCTGCAGAGGTGCAGGTGGTGGCGGTGGCCGAGCCCCATGCCCTCCGCCGTCAGAGATTCGCCGAGGAGCACCAGATTCCTGGGGAAAACCAGTTTGCCAGCTGGGAAGAGCTGCTGGCCCGGCCGCGGCTGGCTGAGGGGATCATTATCGCTACGTTAGATGATCTGCATGTGGAACCGGCCCTGCAGGCCATGGAGGAAGGTTACACCATCCTTTTGGAAAAGCCCATCGCCCACACTTGGGAGGGTACCAGGCGCATTGCGGAAAAGGCCCGGGAAACAGGCGCCCGGGTGCTGGTCTGCCATGTGCTGCGCTACACCAACTTCTACCGCCAGCTGAAGAGCCTTTTGGACAGCGGGGTGGTGGGCGAACCCCGCCTGGTGGATCACCTGGAGAACATCGGCTACTGGCACTTTGCCCACAGCTATGTGCGGGGCAATTGGCGAAATACCCAGGTGGCCGCGCCCATTATCCTGGCCAAGACCTGCCACGACTTCGACCTTTTGTACTGGCTGTTTGGTGCCAAGTGCCAAACTATTTATTCCCAGGCCTCCCTGGTGCACTTCACCCAGGAGGCGAGACCCGCAGGCGCGGGTGAGCGCTGTTTGGACTGCAGCATTGAGCCCCAGTGCCCCTATTCCGCCAGGAAGATCTATATCAACGACAACGAGGGCTGGCCGGTATCGGTGATCACCGAAGATCTTTCCTTCGCGGGGCGGTACCGGGCCCTGGAGGAAGGGCCCTACGGCCGCTGCGTGTACAGCTGCGACAACAACGTACCCGATGTGCAGACGGTTTCCATGAGGTTAGATGGGAGCCTGGAGATCAACATGGCCCTGACCGCCTTTTCCAGCGAGATCAACCGCAGCACCCGCATCTACGGCACCCACGGGGAGCTGCACGCCGATTTCAGCACAGGGACCATCGAGATCCACCGCTTTGGCCAGGCTACGCAGGTGATCCAGGTGGAGCACAGCGCCAGCGGACACGGGGGAGGGGACTTCGGCCTCATGCAGGACTTTGCGCGCCTCCTGCGGGGAGAGGAGCTCTCCGATGGCCTCACCTACCTGGAGGATTCCCTGGAAAGCCACATGATGGCCTTTGCCGCTGAAAAGTCCAGACAGGAAAAGAGAGTCGTGGATCTTGGTGAGTGGCGAGCCTGGAGCTAAACCAGGAAGAGCCCCTGAACTGCGCAACGAAAAACGAGAGGCACTGCCCGATTTTGGCTCTGGGCAGTGCCTTTCCTCTATCCGATAGAGCGGCCCGCATAAATCCTTCCATTTTTGCTAATCAACGGGAGGAAATATGAAGGGCTTGTTGTATAATATCACTTGAAAACGTTTTCGTAGAGGTTTTCACAAAACGTGGTTCGTTCTGCCCCCGTGGAGGTGCACAGATTGGCAGCCAATCAAGTTACAGTAAGAGATGTGGCTCAAAAAGCTGGAGTTTCCATCAGCACCGTCTCCCGCGTGCTCACCGGCAGTGCCCGGGTCTCCCCTGAACTGCGCCAGCGGGTAATCGACGCGGTGGAAGAGCTGGGTTACCGTCCCAACGCTTTAGCCCGGGGACTGCGTATGCGGCGTACGGCGGTGATCGGCCTGCTCATACCGGACATCTCCAACCCCTTCTTTGGGCAGCTGGCCCGGGTGGTGGAAGATGCGGCCAACAACCGGGGGTATTCCATACTGCTCTGCAACAGTCAAAACAGCCGTGCCAGGGAAGTCCAGTATTTGGATCTCCTCCGCCAGCAGCAGGTGGACGGGGTCCTGGTGGTCACTTCTGGAGCCATGGGCGAGGAGCTGGAGGAGTTCTTCAAGCTCACGGGAGCCGCGGTGCTGGCTCTGGACCGGCGCATCCCCCAGTTCAAAGGCCCCTGGATCGGCGGAGACCCCTACCCAGGGGCGCGCCAGGCTGTTCAGCATCTTTTGGACTTGGGACACCGCAACATCGGCCTGGTGAGGGGTGTTGAGGGCAACATCAGCAGCGATGAACGCTACAAAGCCCTGAACAGGGCGTTGGTGGAGGCTGGCCTTCCCGAGGAGCGCTGGACCTGGGTGGGGGAATACACCTTGGAAACGGGGATTGCCGCCGGGCTGGCCCTGGCGGAGCTGCCTGCGCAAAAGCGCCCCACCGCGGTGATTGCCACCAGCGAATTCAGCGCCTACGGTCTCATTGAGGGAGTATCCCGCCACGGGATTTCCGTACCGGATCAGCTGTCTGTGGTGGGCTATGATAACACAGCCTTTGCCGAGGTCTTCCGGCCAGCCCTGACGGTGATCGCCCAGCCCATTGAGGAGATGGGCGAGCTGGCTGTGGACTTCATTCTGCGCATGATCAACAACGCCGAGCAGGACGAGCAGCTGCCCCCCGTGGCGCCAGTTGCTGGTATGAGGCCCCCCGCCGCGGTGAAAGAAGCGGTGGAAGATGCGGTCTTGCCCACCTACTTGGTGGTCCGGAGCAGTACCGCGCC
>ERZ773359.2303-NODE-2303-length-24303-cov-33.990638_pt1 | contig 24303 bp, 22 predicted proteins | sample MGYA00374955_ERZ773359 | MGnify/ENA primary metagenome ERZ773359 (study PRJEB29098, sample SAMN04486028) | biogas fermenter metagenome | study: EMG produced TPA metagenomics assembly of the Biogas fermentation microbial communities from Germany - Plant 4 DNA1...
ACTGGTGTTCCTCCTAATATCTACGCATTTCACCGCTACACTAGGAATTCCACTTACCTCTCCTGCACTCTAGCAAACCAGTTTCAAATGCAATCCCGGAGTTGAGCCCCGGGCTTTCACATCTGACTTGACTTGCCACCTACGCTCCCTTTACACCCAGTAAATCCGGATAACGCTTGCCCCCTACGTATTACCGCGGCTGCTGGCACGTAGTTAGCCGGGGCTTCTTAGTCAGGTACCGTCATTTTCTTCCCTGCTGATAGAGCTTTACGTACCGAAATACTTCTTCACTCACGCGGCGTCGCTGCATCAGGGTTTCCCCCATTGTGCAATATTCCCCACTGCTGCCTCCCGTAGGAGTTTGGGCCGTGTCTCAGTCCCAATGTGGCCGTCCACTCTCTCAAGCCGGCTACTGATCGTCGCCTTGGTGGGCCTTTACCCCACCAACTAGCTAATCAGACGCGGACCCATCTTATACCGCCAAAGCTTTAATATGTCCAACATGCGTCAGACATACCTATGGGGTATTAGCAAGAATTTCTCCCTGTTATCCCCCTGTATAAGGCAGGTTATCCACGCGTTACTCACCCGTCCGCCACTAGTGTGTTATCTGGTCAAAGAAGTAAACCCCTTTTCCCTGATACCACACCCGTTCGACTTGCATGTGTTAGGCACGCCGCCAGCGTTCATCCTGAGCCAGGATCAAACTCTCATGTTTAAGTTCTTTCCAGTCAGATAAACTCTAGCCTTTTAGCTGTTATATCCTTACTGTGTTGTTCGTTTATGAAAATCTATTTTGAAGTCCCATGTGATGACTTCAGTTTTTTAGAATTTTCAGGGTTGTTTCACTGTTCAATTATCAAGGTTCATATCTTGCAACCCCTTATCTTTCAAGGGTTAGCAAAGTTTTAAGTTTTATTGTTTTAGCTGTTTTGCTTTCTTGCGTCAGCTTCCCTATATTATCATGTCTAAAATCTTTTGTCAACTACTTTTTAAATATTTTTTTAATTTCTTTTAATCTCATTTTAAAATTTAAAAAGCAGAACGGAGAAGGAGGGATTTGAACCCTCGCGCCGCTATTAACGACCTACTCACTTTCCAGGCGAGCCCCTTCAGCCGCTTGGGTACTTCTCCATATTAAACATAATTACTTCTAATACTAAATAAGTTGTGACAATCACTTTCATAACTTAGTATTAAACGGAGAGGGTGGGATTCGAACCCACGGTTCCTTGCGGAATCACTGGTTTTCAAGACCAGCCCCTTAAGCCACTCGGGCACCTCTCCAAAGGTTGCCTTTCCAAACGTCGCTTAGCTATTGTAGCATCTCAAATATCCTGTGTCAAGTGTTTTTCTCTTATGATTTTAAAATTGTTTGTTTTTTTGTCACAATTAACAAAATTTTAGTTTTAATATTATGCTCCTTATGAGCCGGAATTATTATATTCATTAATAATCCCCTGTGCAATTATTATATCCTCAGGGGTAGTAAGCTTAATATTATAATAATCCCCTCTAACAATTTTAACAGGCTGATTAATAAACATCTCATAAACCATTGCATCATCAGTTACCTTTTTGATATCTTGGGCTTCTTCTTTATATAGAAGCTCATAAGCTTTTCTTATTAAAGAATAATCAAATCCTTGGGGTGTCTGGGCAGACCACAAAAGATTTCTATCAAGTGTATCCTTAACCCATCCCTTGGTATCAACAAGCTTAATTGTATCCTTAACCGGTGCCGCCACTAAAGCTGCTTTATTTTCTTTAACTATATTTATTACATTATTAATTAAACCCACTGAGATAAAAGGTCTAGCCCCATCATGAATAAGTACATAATCTGTATGACCTATTGCCAGGAGGGCCTTATATACAGAATCATACCTTTCTGCCCCACCTTCTATAATTTGAGTTACTTTTTTAAAAGAATTAGGCTTTACTATATTTTCTTTACAGTAATCAACCTGTCCTTGGCCACAAACCAAAACAATCTCATGAACATTACTTTCTTCAAATGCTTTAATAGAATAATACAAGACCGGTTTATCTTTAAGTAAAAGAAATTGCTTTGCCACAGGCATCTTCATTCTTTTTCCTTGTCCTGCCGCCAAAATAATAGCAGTGATTTTTTTATTATTCATATAATCTCCATCCGCTAATAAAAATCTTTTTACCTTTCTCCTATTTTTAGATTAGGTATGGCATTTAAATCGTAACCGCTACGTTTACCCCTTATATATTCATAATAAGCAGCCGCACCAATCATAGCTGCATTGTCTGTACATAAAATAGGTGAGGGATAATAAAATTCCAGTCCTTTCTCTTTACAGGCAGTCGAAAAAACTTTCTTTAATGCCGAGTTTGCTGCCACACCACCGGCTATGGCTACTTGTTTCATACCATAATCATTTGCTGCCATAATAGTTCTTGTAACAAGAACATCAATAACCGCCTCTTGAAATGAGGCAGCAAGATCTGCTTTATTTATTTCTTCATTCTTCATTTCCATAGAATTAATATAGTTAAGTACTGCAGACTTTAAACCACTAAAGCTAAAATCATAAGGGGATCCTTCAATATGGGCTCTTGGAAATGAAATGGCATCACTTCTTCCTTCCTTTGACAGCTTATCAATCTTAGGACCTCCCGGATATCCTAGTCCGATTGCTCTTGCAACCTTATCAAAGGCTTCACCGGCTGCATCATCCCTGGTTTTTCCTATAATCTCATATTCCCCATAATCCTTAACCAGTACCAAGTGGGTATGTCCTCCTGATACAATCAAACACAAAAAGGGAGGTTTTAATTGTTTATGTTCTATATAATTAGCTGATACATGGCCTTCAATATGATGTACTCCTATAAGGGGCTTTTTTGTGGCAAAACTTATAGCCTTGGCCTCTGCCACCCCAACCAATAAAGCTCCTACAAGTCCCGGCCCATAGGTTACACCTATGGCATCAATTTCTTCAAGAGTAATTTTTGCTACACTTAAGGCTTCTTCTATAACCTGATTTATTTTTTCAATATGCTTTCTGGATGCTATCTCCGGTACCACTCCTCCATAGAGTTTATGAAGCTCTATCTGAGAAGAAATAATATTAGAACGAACCTCTCTTCCGTTTCTTACCACTGCCGCAGCCGTCTCATCACAGGAAGTTTCAATTGCCAATATATTAATATCTTTTTGTATCATAATTCTCTCTTTGTTCCCTCTTTCTGCTTATTTCATGGCAGGTCCTATTTGTCGGGAATATATTCCCAGCCTAGAATCTTCCACTTATTTTCTTCATCTTTTCGCATAATATAACGCCTAAGTTCTGTGGTTTTCCCTTTTTCAGTAATGGTAAATGATATATATGCAGTGGCATATTCTTTCCCGTCCTTTACAATAAGCTCTTCATCTTGTTCATTTACCACAAAATTGTTTTCTATTTTCCTTTTCATTTCACGCCATAGGGCAATATCTGAATAAAGATTCTTTAGATATTTTTCCTTTGGGTTATTATCTAAAAATTCTTTATCATATAGGTCCCGGATTATAATTGCTAGTTCTTTTATTTCATCATCCTCAATACCGGAATACAAAAGCCTTGTCATGTCTCCATGTAGCTTGGCAAGTTCTCTTGGAGTCTTAGGGTAGTCCTTTTCCAGGTCAGTCTTTAACATTTTTTCAACTTCAGTCAATTTCTCTAATGTTGTCTCCTTTATCTTGTCTGCCCTCTGCGATTGATAAACATAAAGCATTGCCAAAACCACTGCCACTATAGAAATAAGAGTAAATATAGTTGATGTGGGTTTTTTGGCTTTCTTCATTATAATCACCTCCCGATTTCTACACTACTCCTTCTTATCAAATTCCAATGTAGTACTCTTTTTATCCCTGCCAACCTTTGTATTGGGGAAAATTTGTCTTGCCTCATTGATAAATTCCTCAGGCCTGGTCAGTGAAGGGCTATAATGGGTCAGCCACATTTCCTTAACCTCTGCTTCTTTTGCCAGTTTAGCTGCTTCATGAAAAGTCATATGCTTATATTCCCTTGCCTTTATATCCTTGTCTTTTTCCCCATACATTCCTTCACATATAAATAAATCTGACCCTTTGGCATTTTCTACAATAGCCTTAACCGGTCTGGTATCGGTACAATAGGTTAACTTTATACCTTTCCTTTCAGGACCAAGTACCATATCCGGAGTGTATATTTTCCCGTCTTCCTCTATAGTCTCCCCTTTTTGTAAACGATTCCAGTATTTTAGGGGCACCCGGTTTTCTTCAGCCTTTTCAACCATAAATCTGCCTCCCCGCTTAATTAAAAGGCTATAACCATAGCAGGGAATATTATGCCTTACATGGAAACCACGAATTATATAACCGGCTAGTTCTATTTCCTTCTCTGCTTCATTAAGCTCTATAAATTTTAGCTCAAAAGGTAACTCAGGGGCTATTACCCTTAGGCTATCCACTACCCTTTTTAGACCTTTTGGTCCTATCATATATACCGGCTTTGTACGCTCTGAATTACCCATAGATAAAAGCAGTCCCGGAAGGCCACTGATATGATCCCCATGAAAATGAGTAATACATATAATATCTATATCATGAACGCTCCAACCTTTTTCCTTAATTGCAATTTGTGTTCCTTCTCCACAATCTATCAAAAGACTACTTCCATTATATCTTGTCATTAAAGCCGTAAGCCATCTTCCGGGCAAAGGCATCATTCCGCTGGTTCCTAGTAAACATACATCTAACATTACATTTTCCGTACCTTTCTTGCTTGTTTAAATAATGCAAATCAATTCTACTACAAAGTAAAACTCTCTACAATAGTATTTTACCACATCGGTCCAAATGGTATAAGTATAGTATAATATAAATATAAAATAAGTATAATATATTATTGTATTAATCATTTATATTATTTGCAAATAAAGATACAAAAAAGGAAGACGATGTTAATAGAAACTACCGTCTTCCCTAATACAATTTACAGAACCTCTAGTTTTTGCCTAACCTCCACCGGGATCTGAAATCGGCTTGTTATCTCCTTATAACACTCCTCGCACAAATTAAAACGATGAATCTGCGTGTCCCAGTCAGAAAAATATCCCCATTCTTTATTTGCTTCAAAAGCATCTTCCATTAAGATGCCATTCTCCACTTTTAGTTTCCTTCCACATGAATTGCAGTAAATATCCATGTCCCCGCTATTATTAACAACTGCTCTTTTCATGACTTATCCCTCCTGATATATACACGGCAGCTTGCCTGCTGATTAATATTATATACTCAACAAACTTATATTTACAGTGGGAATTAATGTATTGAGGTCTTCCACATAATAATAGCATCTTCTAGGGGCTTGGTGTAAAAGTCCTTTCTTATGCCAGCTTCAACAAAGCCCAGTTTTTTATAAAGTTTTATGGCAGGTAGGTTTGATTTCCTTACCTCCAAGGTTAGAGATTCAATACCTCTGCTTTTAGCAGCTTCTATCAAATCTTGCAGTAGCCTAAAGCCTATCCCTTGTCGTCTATAGTTTTTCCCCACTGCCACATTATAGATATACCCTTCCCCTGCAACTCCATAACAACCGCAATATCCTGCAATTAGTCCATCCACTATGGCTACAAGATAAATGTTGTTTTTATTTGATATGGCTTCTATAAAGGAGTTTTTACTCCATGGGTCTTGAAAACTTTCTTTTTCAATTTGATAAACTTCTTCTAAATCGGCTTTAGACATATCCCTTATTAACATGGGTTAATCTCCTTTTTCTTCCCGCCTTAACCTCTCGGCCCGCTCCCTTTCTGCCTGGCTCATTCTAAGATAAATAGGTTTATGTTCTGCGGCAGGCTCTACTTGTCCCATCTTATAATATTCTATGGCAAGAGCTGCAGTTGAACCGGCTCTTTGCCTGTTCATGTGTATAGGTGCAAATGTATATGCTACTTTTATAGTTTCTTTAATTCTGTCTCTTTGAATAGGTACTGCGTCACCCAAAAATACCGTCTCTCTTCCGATTTTATTTATTTCATCTATTATCTCATCTATACTTACAGCCTTCTGACTAGAAATTATACTTAACTTGTCCCCTATAAATTCATATAATCCTGTATATACCTGATCTCTTCTTGCATCCATAATAGGACACACCAGCTTATCAGTACCATAAAGATTATAAGCAAGGCTGTCTACTGTGGGTACTGAAATTATAGGTTTGTTCATAGCCAACCCCAAACCTTTTGCGGTTGCAGAGCCAATCCTAAGACCCGTAAAAGATCCGGGTCCTGCGCTAACAGCAATAGCATCTATATTAGATAAATCCAAATCCACCATGCGGGCTATTTCATCCAACATAGGCAGTAATGTTTGCGAATGAGTCTTCTTATAATTAATAGTGTATTCTGCCAATAAAGCTTCCTCGTTTGCAATAGCTACTGAAGCCACAAGTCCTGAGCTGTCTAATGCCAGTATTATCATGATATTTCTCCCTTTTATACTTCTACTTTAATTTCTATAATCCTATAATCAAAACCCTTGGTTAAATCTTTATTAATATATATGTTGGTCCTTTTCTTTGGTAAAACTTCTTCTATTAACTCTGCCCATTCAATTAGGCAGACTCCCTCATTGTAAAAATAATCTTCATAACCTATCTCTTCCATCTCACTTATATCGCTTATACGATAAACGTCAAAATGGTATAGGGGAAGTTTTTCACCCTTGTATTCTTGGACAATGGTAAATGTGGGGCTGTTCACAGCTTCATCAACTCCCAATCCTTTGGCAAAGCCCTGGGTAAATACTGTCTTACCTACACCTAAATCACCATATATACAATATACCTGTCCACTTTCTGCATTGCAGCCTAAATTATATCCCAGCCTAAAGGTGTCCTCTAAACAAAAACTTTCTATTTTCATAACATACCCCTCATTTCCTATGCATTTAATTATGAAAATTAACATTTGAATAATTATGGAATTATTATAGCAGTATTATAGCAGAAAGATAAAAAAAAAGATAGGATTTCATGAAATCCTATCTTTATAAAAAATCAAATTTAAATTATATTCCCATAATAGTATTAATTGCTCTCCTAATTCTTTTATATGTCAGAAGAGTTACAATAGAAACCAATGAACCTTTAAGAAGATTAAAAGGTGTAACTGCATAGAAAATCATTGTTGACATATTCTTGATGGCGGGATTTATTTTTGATCCGGTTTCAATTAAACTATCAACAGGCATCTTGAAAAAATAAGCATATGTGGGAAGAAGTACAAAGGCATTTAACAAACCGGCTATTATTACCATTGAAAAAGTACCCACAATCAAGCCCTTTATAGCTGATTTAAGTGTTTTATTTCTATGATATATAATGGCTGCAGGTACAACTAAAGAGCAGCCCATTAAAAAATTAGCGGTCTCCCCGACTCCTGCTGTTATTGTAAAATCAATTACCAGATTTAAAAGAATTTTTATCATCTCAATTATAATTCCCCCTATAGGACCCAATGTAAACGCTCCTATAAGGACCGGCACTTCACTTAAATCCAGCTCATACCAGGGGGGTGCAAACCATACCGGAATGGCAAGCTTCATTAAAATTACTGAAATTGTTCCAAGCATAGTCATAATAATCAGGGACCTGATAGACATAAGACTGCTTGTTTTTTGATTTTTCTTGGTATTAACTGTTGTATTCATTTTAACCTCTCCTTTTTGCTAAAGGAAAACCCCGGTTATACAATAGACAAAATAATTATACTTTTCAATAAATAAAGCCCCCAATACTACTATCGGGGGCTTATTATAGTACATTAATCGCCTATTATTCTTCTCGCATCCAGACTTTACTGTCGGTTTTGGAATTTCACCAAATCAGTCATAGTGAAAACAAAGCTATATATTTCACCATGAGTCGCGGACTATAACCGCCGGTCGGGAATTTCACCCTGCCCCGAAGATTTACCTTATATTATTTTTACATTATCATACATTATTGATATCATCTTGTCAATTAAATAAGTCAACAAATATAAAAGCGGTATATTATAGTTTATATCATAGATGCACAATTTTACATATTGCCAAAAACAAAGTATTTGACAACTCCAAAAACTTCTCTTACATAATAACTTATAGTAAGTATCTTATCCGATGGGGCTGATAAACCCTGAATATTAGTTAATCCCTGCTTTTTTGCTATACTGACTGAACGAAAAACATGAAAGCCATTGGTTACTAAGGCAACCTTAGCATTATCTTTTGAAATTAACTTTTTACTATATAGTATATTTTCATTTGTATTAGTGGACTTATCTTCCATCAGTATTCTATCTTCATCAATTCCATTTTCTATCAAAAAGTTTTTCATAGCCTCCGCTTCTGATATGTCTTCTCCCGGTCCTTGTCCTCCTGAAACTATTACTAAAGTCTCCGGATTATCCTTAAGATAAGTTGCTGCCCTATTAAGCCTATGATATAAACTGTTGGTTATACGTGTTCCTCTTACTTGTGCTCCCAGTACAATTAAATAATCCATATTGGAATCGGCTTTTTTATTCCCATGATATATTATTAGGGCTTCAATAAAGATAAAAATACTTAATCCTGATATGAACAAAAGAACAATAAGACCACGAAGAAAACCATGAAGCCGAATATTTTGCTTTATCATATATCCTATTATAAAAAATAGAACTATGGAAAAGATTCCTGCTGCCAGCCAAAACCATGAAAAGGATGAACCGATTCCGGCATAACTTATAATTACTCCATAATAGATTAAGCAAAAAATCCCTAATACCAGTATAAGGTAACTAATTACTTTCATCTTCTAATCCCTCTTTTTATAGTTATAACCTTATTAACTGCTACCATTAACATTAAGTAAGAGCTATATAATCATGGTCAGTTGAATTCTGTTTTTTGCCACATCTACAGCCAGAACTTTAACCTCCACTATATCCCCTACACTAACCACATCCAAGGGATGCTTTACAAACCTTTTATTTGTTAATTGAGAGATATGAACCAGGCCATCTTGGTGGACACCGATATCTACAAATGCTCCAAAATCAATTACATTTCGAACAGTGCCTTTTAATATCATACCTTCTTGTAAATCAGTTATTTCCAGTACATCGGTTCTAAGAATTGGCTTTGGCATCTCATCTCTGGGGTCTCTGCCGGGTTTTTCTAATTCCTTTATAATATCAGTAAGGGTAATTTCTCCAATACCCAGCTCTTCTGACAGCTTCTTTTTATCCTTAATCTTCCTGCTTAATACTGAACCTGAATAATCATCTATATCACTCTTATCTTGATAAGGCTCTTCTTGGCTATTGTAATTTACAGTAGCAAAAGAATCAGTAACCGCCGCTGCCAAGGCCTTGGCTAAAGCTGTATCTTGGGATTTTACTACAAATCCCCCTTTCTTTTTACCTGACTTTTGCTTAACTGCTTTATTCTTTTTAGGCTGGTCTTTAAGACCTTTTGATTCTGCTGCCTTTTTTTGAATTTCTTTAATATCCTCTAAGCTTAAGCCTAACTTAAATAATAATACTTTGGCAGCCTCATAGGATTCTGGGTGAACGGCGGTGGCATCTAGGGGATTGTCACCATCGTAAATTCTTAAAAATCCCGCACATTGTTCAAAGGCTTTGGGTCCTAATTTTGCTACCTTTAGCAGCTCATTTCGGTTATAAAAACGACCGTTGGCCTCCCTGTATGCCACAATATTTTTTGCAACTGTTTTACTGATTCCCGAAACATATTCAAGTAGGGAGACTGACGCCGTATTTAAATCTACTCCTACTTTATTTACACAATCCTCAACTACACCGTTTAAGGCTTCACCAAGTTTCTTTTGATTCATATCATGCTGATACTGTCCTACCCCTATGGACTTAGGATCAATCTTAACAAGCTCAGCTAAGGGATCTTGTATCCTTCTTGCAATGGAAGCGGCACTTCTTTGTCCCACATCAAATTCAGGGAACTCCTCACTTGCCAGCTTACTTGCAGAATATACTGATGCACCGGCCTCATTGACGATAACATAACTGATGGGCCGTTTTATTTCTTTTAAAAGTTCCACGATAACCTGTTCTGATTCTCTTGAGGCGGTACCGTTTCCCAAGGCAATTAAAGTAATATTATATTTTTCAATTAAATTCTTAAGAACCTTCTTGGCTTCTTCAACCTTGTTTTGTGGCGGGGTGGGATATATAACCACAGTATCAAGAACTTTACCTGTACTATCAACCACAGCCAACTTACAACCGGTACGATATGCCGGATCCCATCCAAGAACTACTTGGCCTACTACGGGGGGCTGCATAAGTAATTGAACCAGGTTTTTGCCAAATACTTTAATTGCACCGTCCTCAGCTTCTTCTGTCAAATTATTTCTTATTTCCCTTTCAATAGCCGGGGCAATTAATCTTTTATAACTGTCTTCCAGCATAGTTTTAAGTATATCATTGGTATGGGGGTTGTCCTTTACTATATATTTCTTTTCAAGATAACGAAGAATCCTTTCTTCCGGTGCCACAATCTTTACTGTAAGGATTTTTTCCTTTTCACCTCGGTTAATGGCAAGAACTCTATGGCCTGCCAGCTTACTTATCTCTTCCTCAAAATTATAATACATCTCATATACCGATTCTACGGTCTCATCTTTTGCCACAGATACTAATTTACCTTCCTTAATAGTGGCTTCACGAATATAACTTCTATACTCTGCTTGGTCTGATACTTCCTCTGCTAATATGTCCATGGCGCCGCTGATAGCCTCTTCTACAGTATTAACTTCCTTTTCTTCGGATAGATATGCTTCTGCAAGTTCTGCTACAGGCCTATCAGTCTCTTGGGCTTTGATAATTTCTGCCAGGCCTTCTAGTCCTTTTTCCTTGGCAATAGTGGCCCTGGTCCTACGTTTTGGTCTATAGGGGCGATATAAATCCTCCACTACAACTAAGGTAGTTGCAGCTAGAATCTGATTTTTTAAATCCTCCGTTAATTTCCCCTGTTCTTCAATACTATTTAAAACTTGATTTTTCTTATCTTCCAAGTTCCTTAGATATTGCAGCCTCTCATATAGGGTTCTTAACTGCTCATCATCTAAGGATCCCGTCGCCTCTTTACGGTATCTTGCAATAAAAGGTATGGTGTTACCTTCATCAATCAACTTAACCGCAGCTTCCACCTGCCAAAGACGTATATTCAGCTCTTCTTTAAGTTGTTTTAAAATATCCATTTCATACTCCTTAAAATAAAATCTAGAATAACTTCATTAAAAACCATATTTTTACTTATGCATTATAATAACCTTATCATACCAAATGAAGTAATGAAAATCAATGAACAAGTTTTTATGACCATTAAGAAAATGCCACAATCCTTTAAGCTTTTGCTTTAAATGATTGTGGCATTATTTGCTGTCTATTAAATTTTATCATTTACATCTGTGACAATAAAAATTTCTCATGAACTGCATTCATAGCCTTTTCTACATGGGCTTCATCAATTAATACGGTAACTCTTATCTCAGAGGTAGAAATCATCTTGATATTGACACCTACATCATATAAAGCCTCAAACATTTTTGCAGCTACACCGGTATTTGACATCATACCTGCTCCCACTATGGAGACCTTAGCAACCCCTTTTTCAACATCCACCTTCTGACACTTTAGGCTACCTTGACGATGTCTTTCTATGGTAGCTACCGCCTCATCAAGGTCATCTTCTTTTACTGTAAAGCTGATATCCTTGGTTCCGTCTCGGCCTACGGATTGTAAAATAATATCAACATTTATATTATGTCTTGCCAAATGATTAAATAATTTAAAGGCAACCCCAGGCTGATCTTCTAAACCTACAACCGCTATACGGGCTGTATTTTTATCGGCAGCTACACCACTTACAAGCATTTTCTCCATATTTACTACCTCCTTGACAACAGTACCTTCTGTTTTATTAATGCTGGAACGAACCACCAGTTGTACACCATATTTTTTAGCCATTTCTACAGAACGGTTATGGAGTACCCCCGCCCCTAAGGATGCTAATTCAAGCATTTCATCGTATGTAATTTCATTGAGTTTTCTTGCTGTTTTTACCATTCTGGGATCTGCTGTATATACCCCATCAACATCAGTATAAATCTCACATTTATCTGCATGAAGAGCTGCTGCCAGTGCCACTGCAGTGGTATCAGACCCTCCTCTTCCAAGAGTAGTATAATCATCAAATTTATTTACTCCTTGAAAACCTGTAACTAATACAACTCTTCTATTTTGCAATTCATTTCGTATCCTGTCCGTATCTATTCTTTTTATTCTTGCATTACTATATACGGATGTGGTATGCATAGCAACCTGAAAAGCATTTAATGAAACTGCCGGGATACCTAAGGCATCTAAGGCCATGGCCATAAGTGCAACGGATACCTGTTCCCCTGTTGTTAGCAGCATATCCATTTCTCTTTTGGAAGCATTGGGATTAATGTCTTTTGCCATCTGAATTAAGATATCGGTTTGTTTTCCCATTGCTGATAATACTACTACGATTTCATTGCCCTTCTTATAATCTTCTTCGATACGTCTGGCAACATTGAAAATTCTTTCCTTGTCGGCGACTGATGTTCCGCCAAATTTCTTAACTATTAACATACTGCCTCCTAATATTTAGTTTTCGTACCTATTCTGGATTTTTAAACAACCTATCTATTATAGTATAGCCTTTTAATATAAGGTTTCCACTATTTTTTGCATCAAATTCATTATAAGAATATGGATTGTTCTTAGTAACTCGGCTGTCATATAGTAGATATGGGACCGGATCATCAGTATGGGTTCTTATTTTAATGGGTGTGGGATGATCTGGCATAATAAGCATTCGATAATCTACCCCGGCTTCTTCCATCCCTACCGTAACCGTCTTTATTACCTTATAATCCAGATATTCTATGGCCTTAATTTTATTCTGGGTATTTCCCTGATGCCCCATCTCATCCGGTGCTTCCACATGAATATACACAAAGTCATAATTTTCTTTTAACAAGACATCTAGGGCTGCCCTAGCCTTCCCTTCATAATTTGTATGAAGGGTACCGTTGGCACCTTCTACCTCTACTACCTTCATTTTGGTACCGACAGCAATTCCTTTAAGTAAATCTACTGCCGATATCATTGCCCCTCTTTTACCATACTTCTCCTCAAAGGATGTAAGGGCAGGTCTTGTTCCCGCTCCCCAAAACCATATGGAATTAGCCACATTTTGCCCTTTTTTCTTACGTTCTATATTTACCGGATGATTGTTTAAAATATCATAACTTCTCTTCATCATATTTTTTAGGGCCGGCTCTTTGGGAAGGTAATCACCGATAATTTTACCTAAAATATCATGGGGCTGGGCAAGGTCAATTACTTTTCCATGTTCCCAAATAGTCAAATGCCTATAGCTGGTTCCCAAATAGAATTTATAAATATCATCCTCAAGTTCCTTCTTAAGGGCCTCAATCAAAAGCTTTGCTTCCTCAGTAGAAATTTCCCCGGCACTATGGTCTATAATGGTTTTTTCCTCAAAGTCTTCCTCCAAAGATAAGGTTACCAGATTGCATCTTAAAGCAATATCAGTATCCTTCATATCTACCCCGATACTTAAAGCCTCCAAGGGAGATCTTCCTGAATAATATTTTTCAGGATTATATCCAAGTACCGATAGATTAGCTGTATCGCTGCCCGGTTTCATTCCTTCAGGAATCGTATGAACTATCCCTAATTCAGATTTTTTCGCCAATAAATCTATACAAGGGGTATCAGCTACCATCAGGGGAGTTTTTCCCTGAATACTTGGTATAGGTTCATCTGCCATTCCGTCCCCTAATACTATGATATATTTCATAAGCTCCAGTCCCTTCAAAATACTAAAATCTTACCCTAACACTTCCCACTATTCCACTTATCTGCTCTTTCTTTTCCTTCATATCTTTTTCGCTTATTAGGGGTGTAATAAATGCCAATTCATCTGTGACCACCTCAGGAACCTTCTCAATCTCCCCAAATAATGCTTCCATATCTTTAAGAGTGTTATTTTCCTTTGAAACACGTACTAAAAATCTATGTTTTACACGATCGGTACTAATGAGCTCTAATTTCTTACTACTCCAGATTGTCCAAATGTTCTTATTAAGATGCTTGGCTGCATCTACCACGTCAGCAACAACAGCACTGGCGGTTGGAAGTTTTCCTGCACCGCTTCCATAAAACATTACATCTCCTATAACATTTCCTTTAACATATATGCCATTAAATACATCGTTGACACTATATAGAGGATGATCTGCCCTAATCATTACGGGAGCTACCATGGCATATACACTTTCATCCTCATCCCTGATGCTTGAGGCAAACAGTTTTATCCTTGCTTTTAGAGCCTTTGCATACTGAATATCTATATCTGTAATATGGGAAATCCCTTCGGTATAAATATCCTCAAAGTCCACCTGCATACCATAGGCCAAGGAGGAAAGGATTGCTATCTTCCTACAGGCATCATGACCGTCAACATCGGCAGAAGGATCTCTTTCTGCATATCCTAAGGCTTGTGCATTTTTTAATGCAGTTTCAAAATCAATATCCTCTTCACTCATTTTACTTAATATATAATTAGTAGTTCCATTTAAAATTCCTGTGATCTCAACAATTTCATCGGCAGTCAGGGATTGATTTAAAGGACGGATAATAGGAATTCCCCCGCCTACACTGGCCTCAAAAAGGAAGTTAAGATTTTTTTCTTTAGCAAGATCTAAAAGTTCTGCTCCATGCTTTGCAACCAGTTCTTTATTAGATGTAACCACACTCTTACCGTTTAGTAGGGCTTTTTTAACAAAGGAGTAAGCCGGCTCAACTCCTCCCATTACCTCAACAACAATCTTTACCTCAGGATCATCTAGGATTATATCTGCATCATGAACCAGTATATCCATTATAGGATCACCGGGAAATTCCTTAAGATCTAACACATATTTAACATTAATTTCATCTCCGGCTCTTTTAAAAATGCTGTCGCCGTTAATCCTTAAGACTTCCACAACCCCCGAACCGATTGTGCCATATCCTAGGACTGCTATGTTAATCATGATATTCCTCCATTTCTTCCTCTATTTTCATAAAATATTTTAATTAATTTATATTATTCTCTGGCTAATATTTTTACATAATGAATGCCTTCCATTTCTTCAATAGATTGCAACATAACAGAAATACTTTCTGTTTGCGGCAGTATCTCAATGCTTAAGGTCAGCATTGCAATTTTATTTACGGGAATTGTCTGATGTATAGTAAGAATATTGGCATGAAATTTTGCCACATTACTAAGTACCTTGGATAAAAGTCCCGGGGTATCATCCATTTGAAGAATAAATGTTATGGTCTTTCCCCTCGAATGTTCATAAAAAGGCATAATATCATCCCGGTATTTATAGAAGGAGCTTCTGCTAATTTGTACAGCATCTGTCGCTTCCTGTACCGTCATAACCCTTTCAGAATCAAGAAGCCTCTTTGCTTTTACAACTTTTAAAAGCACCTCAGGCAGTGCCTTCTTTTTCACAATAAAATATTGATCTTCACTCAAATCATCTTACCTCCAGGAGATTGTTTTAAATCTATTACTAGGGCTTTTGTATGCAAGCCAGATACAATTGTCTTTCATAGAAAGAAATCTTATCATATATTTATACATAATGCAATACTATATTCTCACTGTTTTAACCGAAAATTGAAACTTTGTGACTTATGCTTGATTAATTCATTTTATATGCATAAATATTGTATATTTATGAGAATAATCTTTATTAAAAAAGCTGGCAGTAAGCAATGCATACTTTTTACCAGCCTATTATCACATGATAACTATGAATATTATTTTATAAAACTTTTGAAAGAAATTCCTTAAGCCTTGGATGTTTGGGATTAGCAAATAATTCATCAGGACTATTTTGTTCTACAATTTCACCTTCATCCATAAACAAGACCCTAGTGGCCACCTTTTTTGCAAAACTCATTTCATGGGTTACCACCACCATAGTCATACCCTCTTCTGCTAAACTAACCATCAAATCCAGGACTTCACCAACCATTTCAGGATCCAGTGCCGAGGTAGGTTCGTCAAATAACATAACACTGGGATTCATGGCTAAGGCACGGATAATTGCAATACGCTGCTTTTGTCCTCCGGACAGTTGGTTTGGATAAGAGTCAGCTTTTTGGGTAAGTCCTATTTTTTTTAACAGTTCTATGGCCTTATCTTTTGCTTCATCTTTTGACATAATACCAAGCTTTACAGGGGCCAAAGTTATATTTTCTAATACAGTCAAATGAGGAAATAAATTAAATTGCTGAAATACCATACCCATTTTTTGTCTTATTTGATTTATATTTATATTTTTATCATTTATTTTTTTACCTTCAAACCAAACTTCACCTTCGGTTGGCTCTTCTAGCAGATTCAAACAACGAAGAAAAGTGGATTTACCGGAACCGGAAGGGCCTATTATAACTACCTTTTCTCCTTTATGAATTGTCTCATCGATCCCCTTTAAAACCATATGATTTCCAAAAGCTTTCTTAAGATTCTTAGTTACGATCACCTTTAGCCAACCTCCTTTCAAATATGGATAAAAGTTTGGACAATCCCATTACAATAACCAGATAAAATAGGGCTACTATTATTAACGGCGGAAGTATATCCCAGGTCCTAGACCCAATATACTGAGCTGCCTGCGTAAGGTCAGTTATAGCTATAACACTGGCAACCGATGTTTCTTTTATTAATATTATAAATTCATTACCCAAAGCAGGAAGGATATTTCTCACTGCCTGAGGTAGAATTATCATAACCATAGTTTGAACATAACTCATTCCCAGTGAACGACCTGCCTCCATCTGTCCCTTATCAATGGAATCAATTCCTGCTCTTATTATTTCTGATACATAGGCACCGGAATTAATGCCGAAACAGACTGCTCCTATTAATATTTCATTGGAATCCCTAGAGGTAAAGATTAGATTATATATAATTAAAAGCTGCACCATAACAGGTGTACCACGGATGACATTTATATAAATATTACATAGGGAAGAAAGCCACTTCATCTTATAGTTTATTGAAGTTACATTTAAAACTGCCACCAGTACTCCTATTAATATTCCTAATATAATTGCAAAAAATGAGATTAATAATGTGACTTTTAAACCATCCAGATATGCTAGATATCTTTGTTCCGGAATTAGTGCTTTGTAAAAGGATGAATAAATTTCCTTAAACCAGGTAGCTGATAAATACAAATTTTTCCCACCTTTCTTTAAATTTTTCTTCACATACATTAAGATAGGGCTGCACTTAAAATACAGCCCTTAACTACAATCTTTAAGCAAATTTATCTATTCACTTGTATGATTGGCCAAAAATTCCTCTATCTTTCCCTCAGCCTTCAATTGCTCAATTACTGTATTAATAGTCTCTAATAATTCCTTATTACCCTTCTTCACAGCAATTGCGTACATATCTTTAAATAATACTCCGTCAAGTACAGTTAGTTCAGGATTTGCAACTACCATCTCTTTTGCAGGATAATAATCCATTACTATACAGTCAATCTTGCCATTCTTTAAATCTTCAGCTGCTTGTCCGAACTTACTATAACGTTTAATCTCCTTAGCATCTACATTCTCTTCAACCCAAAAGTCAGCTACATTTCCCTGTTGTACTCCGATGATTTTACCGTCTAAATCCTCAATACTTTCAACTGTGGGATTTTCTTTATTAACTACTACTACTTCATCTGCAGCTTCTACATAGCCAATTGAAAAGTCCATTTCTTCTGCTCGCTCCGGAGTAATTGAAACCCCTGCAGCTACAAAATCCACAGTACCATTTTGTACAGCCATAAGAGCACTATCAAACTCCATATTCTTAATAACAAGTTCTTTTCCTAAGTAATCAGCAATAGCCTTAGCAATATCAATATCTACTCCGACTATTTCATTACCTTTCATGTACTCATAAGGTGCAAAACCTGCTTCGGTACCTACAATTATGGTGTCTTTTTTCTTAGAACCACATCCGAAAAGTAACAACACAGAACACATGGTTATTGACAATATACTAATTATTTTCTTTTTCATAATAACCTCCAAATTAGCAAGTTCATCAGAGGTTCCTCATATTTAATCTAGATATTAACAAGCTCCTCTAAAAGGTTAATCTCTTCATTATCAAGAAGCATATCACTGTCTAATAGTAAAATGAGGTTTCCTCCTGATTTTGCGATATATTTTATATAAGAGGTGTTATTATTTTTTATAACCTGAGGAAGGTCAAATACATCGGTTGTTTCGATATCCATTATGCCATTCACCTTATCTACTTCCAAGGCAATAGGCATACCCTTTACACTACTTATCAATAATCTTGTGTCTTTATCCCGCTCCTTCTCAGGAATACCAAACTTACTTCTAAGACTGTAAACAGGTATTTCATCGCCCCGTAAATAAATCTTACCTTTAACATTTTTAGGTGAATCTGGCAAATATTCAATATTAAAATCCTTTTCGACTGTGTTTATATTTGCTATATCTAGTCCATATTCTTCCCCATCTACTAGAAAAACCGCCAGCTTTGTTTCCATTAAAACAATCCTCCTTCTCCCAAAAAATATTTGTTTTAGAACTGTAGATTATTTTGTGCATTCCATTTTAAGTATGCATTAATAAAGGGATCTAGATTTCCGTCAAGAACTCCTTGTGCATTACCGACTTCTTCATTGGTTCTGTGGTCCTTTACCATAGTATAAGGCTGTAGAACATAAGAACGAATCTGGTTGCCCCATCCTATTTCCTTCACTTCTCCGCGAATTTCAGAAATCTTTTCTTGATTCTCCTGCTTTTTCATCATATATAACTTGGCCTTAAGCATCTGCATTGCCTTGTTCTTATTCTGCAGCTGAGAACGTTCATTCTGACACTGTACCACGGTATTTGTGGGTAGGTGAGTAATCCTGATTGCCGATGCAGTTTTATTTACATGCTGTCCTCCGGCACCACTGGCATGAAAAGTATCAATTCTTAAATCCTTTTCATCAATTTCAATTCCGGTATCTTCCTCTATATCCGGCATAACATCACAGGAAACAAATGATGTCTGTCGTTTACCGGCTGCATTAAATGGTGAGATTCTGACTAAACGATGAACACCCCGTTCAGACTTTAGATAGCCATAGGCATTCTCACCATTAATTTGCAAGGTAACCGACTTAAGTCCTGCTTCCTCTCCGTCTAGAAAATCAAGAATCTCCGTGGTATAACCTTTTTTATCAGCCCATCGTTGGTACATTCTGCATAACATACTGGCCCAATCACAGCTTTCTGTTCCTCCTGCCCCTGCATGGAGAGTAAGAATTGCATTGTAGCTGTCATATTCATCAGATAAGAGGGTTTTTAGCTTAAGGTCTTCTAAATCTTCTACAAAAAGATTTAGAGCCTCTTCGATCTCAGGAAGTAAGGTCTCATCATTCTCCTCATATCCCATCTGAATTAGGGTCGCAATATCATCATATTCTGATTGAAGCCTCTTAAATTCATCAACAATACTTTTTAGGCTTTTTAACTCCCTCATGATATCCTGAGCTTTCTTTGTATCATCCCAAAACCCAGGTTCCTCCATGATTTGGTTAATTTCTTTTATACGGTTTGTTTTCCCTTCAAGGTCAAAGTGAATCCCTCACTTCAGCCAACGGTTTTTCATAGGTTCCTAAGGTATATTTATATTGATCTAAGTCAACCACCTAATCACCTCTTTCTAGTATTATATATAACTATTTATAAAAATACAATGTATAATGTATAAAAATTCGACATGGTTTTTTTATTATTTTTATACATTACGTCCACAACAGTGCTTATACTTCCTTCCACTGTTACAGGGACATGGATCATTGGGTTGTATTTTTTTACCGGACCTTCTTATTGGTGCATTAGCCAAGGTATCATCTCTGTTAGTTCCTGTTACCTTAGCTACCTGTTCTCTTTCAACTTTTTGCTCAACCTTTACATGCATTAAAGCCTTAACTGTTTCCTCTCTTATAGCAGCCGTCATTGCCTCAAACATTTCAAATCCTTGGAATTTGTATTCTACAATAGGCTGACGGTTACCATAAGCCTGTAGTCCAATTCCTTGTCGAAGCTGATCCATATCATCAATATGATCCATCCATTTACGGTCAATTACTTTAAGTAAAATTACCCGCTCAACTTCTCTTAGATGTTCAGGCTCAGGAAATTGTGCTTCTTTTTCTTCATAAAGCTTAACCGCTATCTCTTTTAAATGCTGAATCAGATCATTTTTCTTCATCCTCTTCATATCCGGTGTAAGCTCTACTGGATCCATAGGTATTATCGGAAGTAATAGACTGTTTAATTCATCTAAATTCCATTCATCCGGTGATTGATCCTCGCTTATGCAGGTGTTAACACAGCCTTCCACCGTATCGGTTATCATCCTATATATGGTATCACGCATACTTTCCCCGTTTAAAACTTTTCTTCTTTCTGCGTAAATAACCTCTCTCTGCTCATTATTTACCTGATCGTATTCTAACAGATTCTTTCTGATTCCAAAGTTATTACTCTCAATTCTCTTTTGAGCCTTCTCTATGGCGTTAGACAACATTTTATGTTCAATCTGCTCACCTTCCGGTATTCCTAAAGAATTGAAAATGGACATCAATCTTTCAGAACCGAACAGCCTCATAAGATCATCTTCAAGGGAAATATAAAATCTAGATTCACCGGGATCTCCCTGTCTTCCTGCACGTCCACGAAGCTGGTTGTCAATACGTCTTGACTCATGACGCTCTGTACCGATAATTTTTAATCCACCAACCTCTGCGACACCTTCACCCAGCTTAATGTCAGTACCACGGCCTGCCATATTGGTTGCAATGGTTACTGCCCCTAATTTACCGGCTTCGGCTACTATCTCAGCTTCCATCTCATGGAACTTAGCATTAAGTACATTATGAGGTATATTCTTTTTCTTTAACATGGCACTGATTTCTTCAGAGGCATCGATTGTAATAGTACCAACCAGTACCGGTTGTCCTTTTTTATGGGAGGCCACTACTTCATTAACAATGGCTTCAAGTTTTTCTTTTTTTGTCTTATAAACCGCATCCTGATGGTCTATACGAATAACCGGAACATTGGTAGGAATCTCAATAACATCCATTCCATAGATTTCTCTAAACTCTTGTTCCTCTGTAAGTGCAGTACCGGTCATACCACATTTTTTATGATACTTATTAAAGAAGTTCTGGAAAGTGATAGTTGCCAAGGTCTTACTTTCTCTTTTTACCTTAACATTCTCCTTAGCTTCAATAGCCTGGTGAAGTCCGTCACTATATCGTCTTCCGGGCATAATACGTCCGGTAAACTCGTCTACAATTAAGACTTCATTATCCTTAACAACATAGTCTTTATCCCTATGCATTAAGTTATGGGCACGAAGGGCAAGTATTATATTATGTTGAATTTCAAGATTCTCAGGATCCGCCAAATTCTCAATATTAAAGAATTTCTCAACCTTTTTTATACCTTGTTCTGTTAAATGTACATTTTTTTCTTTCTCATTGACGATAAAATCGCCTTCTTCTGTTATTTCTTCTTTCATTATGGCAGCCATTTTTGTAAGTTCTCCACTGGCCTTACCTTTTTCAAGCTGTCTTGCTAAAATATCACAGACCCGATAAAGTTCAGTGGATTTTCCGCTGCTTCCGGATATAATCAAAGGTGTTCTTGCTTCGTCAATAAGTACAGAGTCAACTTCGTCAATAATAGCATAATGAAGATCCCTTTGTACCAACTGTTCTTTATAAATAACCATATTATCCCTAAGATAATCAAAGCCAAATTCATTGTTGGTACCATAGGTAATATCGCAGGCATAGGCTTCCCTACGCTCGTCTTTTTCCATACTGTTTAAGATTACTCCGACTTTTAAGCCTAAAAATTCATGAACCTGCCCCATCCATTCAGCGTCACGCTTTGCCAGATAGTCATTTACAGTAACTATATGAACACCCTTCTCCTCTAAAGCATTTAAGTAAGCCGGAAGAGTAGCAACCAAGGTCTTTCCTTCACCGGTTCTCATTTCGGCAATACGACCTTGATGTAGTATCATACCACCTATTAACTGTACTCTAAAATGCCTTAACCCAATAGTCCTTTTTGAGGCCTCTCGTACAGTAGCATATGCTTCTACCAATATATCATCAAGAGTTTCACCATTTTTAAGCCTATTTTTAAATTCAGCTGTCTTTGCCCTAAGAGCTTCATCTGAAAGCTTTTCATATTCCGGCTCCAAAGCTTCTATTCTGTCTACTAAAGGCAATATTCGCTTAATTTCTCTTTCACTATGAGTGCCAAATATTTTTTGTATCAATCCCATCTTATACTCACTCCTGTATTTTGCATATTCTATGCAATTATTCACCTAATATTGTAACATTACCATAATACTTATTCAACTTAATTTTATAGGCCAAGCACAGGATGCAAAAGGACTGTCGCAATTATAAAGGGTAAACCTTTTTATAAATATTGCGACAGTCCTTTTTATTTATAAACAAAACAATTATATATAATTTATATTAGAACTCTGGTTCAATTAGCCCATAAGTGTTACCTTTTCTTTTGTATACAACATTTACTTCATTAGTATTGGCATTTCTAAATACATAGAAGTTATGTCCTAGCAACTCCATCTGAACACATGCTTCTTCTGCATCCATGGGCTTAATTGCAAACCTCTTGGTCTTAACAATCTTTATAGCTTCATCTTCTTCATGATTATCTTCTATAAAAGCCTTCTTAAAATTAAATGAGGCATGTTTATGATTGGTTAATTTATTCTTATACTTTCTTAACTGACGTTCAATAACTTCTTCAACCAAATCAATTGACACATACATATCATTACTAACCTCTTCGGCTCTTATAATACTTCCTTTAACCGGAATAGTCACTTCGATTTTTTGTCTGTCTTTTTCCACACTAAGGGTCACATGAATTTCTGTATCAGGAGTGAAATAACGTTCCAGTTTGCCAATCTTTTCATAAACCGCTGTCTTTAAGCTTTCCGTTACGTCAATATTCTTTCCACTGATAATATAACGCATAAAATCAACTCCTTTACTATATTAGCATCAAACTAATATGCTAATTAAATTATAACATAGTAAAAAATATGTGACAAGCATTATAAAATTCTGTGGCTACTTACTATTTGTAAATAACAGGATCCTATGTTTTCCAACTATTTTCGTTAAATTTTAGTCAACTCATTGCATATTCAGATATTATCCGACAATTAAAAAGTCAAGTTATTTCAGGTAATTTTTTGTCAAAAAGGTCGATTTATCATAAGTAACAAAACGGATTTTCGAACTTGACATGTTTTTTCATGCGACAATAGTAGTTGATAACTGTGGATAATGTGGATAAATCCGTGTATAACTTCTTTTTATATAAAAATAAAGCTTTTTAAATGTTGATAACTTTTTGATAAATTTATTTGGAAAAAACAGTATTATCCAATATATGTAATTTTCCGCGGTCTTTTGTGCAAGATTACCATAGCTTGCTTTGTCAATAGAACTTTTCAATAAATTTTACAATCTTTTGCCATTTAAGAATTTCTCTAATTTAATCAATTTTCAAAACTTTATGAAAGTTGAATTATTTATTGCAAATTCAACTATAAAATAAAAAGAGCTGTTTCAAATTAATAATATAATTTGAAACAGCTTAAAATATCTAAATATTAACCAATCACTCTTCTCATGCAGTAAACTTTTCTATAATTATATTTTGATATAATTATTCCCTGTCTTTTATTAGCTGCATGTACAATTTTATCATTACCTATATATATAGCCACATGGTTAACTACACCTTTATTATTGGTATAGAAAACTAAATCTCCAGGCTTACGATCACTAACATTAATCTTACGTCCGGCTGATCTGGCTTGATCCCTAGAAACCCTATCAAGGGTATAACCAAACTGTTTATAGATGGTATATACAAATCCTGAGCAATCTGCTCCCTTTGTCAGACTTACACCGCCCCACACATATGGGTTACCGACAAACTTCTGGGCATAAGAAGCTATCTCTTGTCCGGTACTACTGCTTTTACTGCTAGAACTTGAACTTTCTGATTTTTTTG
>ERZ773359.2306-NODE-2306-length-24283-cov-4.425004_pt1 | contig 24283 bp, 24 predicted proteins | sample MGYA00374955_ERZ773359 | MGnify/ENA primary metagenome ERZ773359 (study PRJEB29098, sample SAMN04486028) | biogas fermenter metagenome | study: EMG produced TPA metagenomics assembly of the Biogas fermentation microbial communities from Germany - Plant 4 DNA1...
TGAAAGGCATGTTTTCCACCCTACTTGATTTAAGTACATAATTATAATTATATATGGTTGCAGTTCCGGGAGGGTTAGCTTTGAACAGGCGAACGGTATCGAATATCACTGTGAAAAAAAGACTAATCTTCCTTTTCTTTTGTATGGCACTAGCTGTAGCCGCCCTGATTGTCCGCCTTGGTTACCTGCAGATAGTGCGGGCAGCGGAACTGCAGAGCCTGGCCTGGGAGCAATGGACGCGCAGCAATACTGTCCGCGCAGAGCGCGGGGACATTCTGGACCGGAATGGGAAGCTTTTGGCCGGCAGCGCCAGTGCGCTGTCCATTCTGGCCCGTCCCAGGCAGGTAGAAAACAAGGAAGAAGCTGCGCGCCTGCTTGCTCCCATTCTGGAAGTGGAAGCAGAGCGGCTTTTGGAATTGCTGCAAAAACCGCTGGATTCAGTTTATTTAAAACGGAAAGTGGACGCGGATGTTGCCCAGGAAATCCGCAAGCTGGAGATTGCGGGGCTTTATTTCACCCCCGAGCCGAAGCGCTATTATCCCAACGGCAAACTGGCGTCGCAGCTGCTGGGGTTTGTAGGGACCGATGAAGGCCTGGCCGGCCTGGAAAACCAGTATGAGAAGGAATTGAGGGGGCAGGACGGGCGCATTGAGCTGGAAGCGGACGGGAAGGGACGCCGGCTGCCCCAGGGTACGCAGCAGTTTATTCCCGCTGTAGACGGGATGGATATGGTGCTCACCATTGACCAGAACATTCAATATATTATTGAGCGGGAAATGGACCGTGTCATGGAAGAGTCGGAGCCCAAGGGCATTGTTGCCATTGCCATGGATCCCAAAACGGGTGAAATCCTGGGGATAGCCGGCAAGCCGGACTTCGACCCCAATAATTATGCGGACTACCCGCAGGAAAACTGGAAACTGACGCCCATTTCCAATACCTTTGAACCTGGCTCAACCTTTAAGCTGGTCACGCTGGCAGCCGCCCTGGAGGAAGGCCATTTCCATGCCAATGAAGGTTTTTTCTGCAAAGGCTACAGCGTTGTGGCCGGCACAACCATTGGCTGCTGGACGCGCAGCCGCGGCGGCCACGGTGCGGTTGATTTTACAAAAGTGGTTCTCGGCTCATGCAACCCCGGTTTTATTGAACTGGGAAACAGGATCGGCGCCGACAAGCTGATGGAGTATGTGAAAGCCTTCGGTTTCGGTCAGAAAACAGGCATCGATGTGATCGGCGAAGGGACCGGGATTTTGTTTTCACCGGAGCAGTACGGACCGGTAGAAGCCGCAACTACCGCTTTCGGCCAGGGGGTTTCAGTTACTCCCATCCAGCAGGCGGCGGCTGTCTGTGCCATGGTTAACGGCGGCTACCTGATGAAGCCGTATGTGGTCAAAGAGCTGCGAGACAGCGACGGCAATGTAACGAAAAATGAGCCGCAGGTGGTCCGGCGGGTGATTTCGGAAGCCACGTGCGAGGAAATCAAGCGCATTATGGAACTGGTCGTCCGGGAAGGCAGCGGTAAAAATGCCTACCTGGAAGGCTACCGCATCGGCGGCAAAACGGGAACGGCGCAGAAGGTGGCCGGCGGCCGCTATATTGACGGTGAAAATATTCTTTCTTTTATCGGCTTTGCCCCGGTGGAAGACCCGAGGATTGTACTTTATATAGCGGTGGACGCACCTCAAACCGGTCCCCAGTGGGGGTCACAGGTTTCCGCTCCCATGTTCAGGCGGATGATGGAGAGCATCCTGAAATATATGAATATCCCGCCTTCCACCACGCCCACGGAAATAGTCCCTGAGCTGGTGGAAGTGCCCGACCTGACAGGGCGCACACTGGATGAGGAGACCAGCAACCTGCTGGATACGGCTGGACTTCTGGTGCGTTACGTGGGCGAGGGCGGCACCATCCTCAACCAGACGCCAAAGGCGGGCGCCAAAGTGCCGCTGCAAACAACAGTGCTTGTTTACCTGGGCGGAATGGAAACCGATGACGGTGTAATCGTCCCCGATTTAAGCGGAAAAACCATGCGCGAAGCCACTGAAGTTCTTGGCTGGCTTGGTCTGCGTATAAACGGCAGCGGCTCCGGTGTGGCTGTCAGCCAAAATCCCGAGCCCGGGACCAAGGTTGCAAAAAATAGTATAGTTTACGTGGAGTTTGCCGCTCCCGGCGAGGTAGAACGGTAAGGGTGAAGTAAACTTCACCCCCTTTTTGTCTGTGGGCAAAACATGTGTGACAAATTGCTACGGGGGGTATAATAGCAGGATGAAAACGCTTGCCCAGCTCGTCGGTTGCCTGCTGCATGCGGAAGTCCTGGGCCCTCGGGAGCGGCTGATCAGCGGGATCTGCTACCACTCGTCCCGCGTGCGGCCCGGTTATTTGTTTGTCTGCCTGCCCGGCACACGAACCCATGGTAAGCGTTATGTGGCGGAAGCAGTGGCGGCGGGCGCTGCCGCCGTTGTAACCGACCTGGAAGGTATGGACGCCGGCGATGCCACAGTGGTGCGCGTGCCTGACACGCGCCTGGCCCTGGCGCTGCTGGCCGCCTGTTATTATGACTTTCCTTCCCGTGACCTGGTTCTGACCGGGGTAACGGGAACCAACGGCAAGACGACTACCACCTATTTAATTGATGCTTTGCTGCAGAGCGCCGGTGCAGCCACCGGCTTAATCGGCACAGTCAACTACCGCATCCGCGGCGAGGAGTTTCCGTCCCTTGCCACTACGCCGGAAGCCTCGGACCTGCAGTTTTACCTGCATGAAATGAAAAAAGCAGGTGTTACCCATGCTACTATGGAAGTATCTTCCCATGCACTTGCCTGGTATCGCACCATTGGCTGTGATTTCGATACAGTGGTGCTGACCAATATTACGGAGGATCACCTGGATTTTCACCGGACCTTCGAGCATTACCTGGCAAGCAAAAGCAGGCTTTTTGCCTGGCTGGGGTCCATGCCGGCCAAGCGGGGCAGGATGAAAAGGGCTGTGCTGAACGGAGACGACCCCAACTGGCGGCAGCTTGCCGCCCTGACACCGGCTGAAATCTTGCTTTACGGGCTTTCCCGGCACTGCCACATCAGGGCGTCGGATATCCGTGTAACCAGGGAGGGGGTCCGTTTCCGCCTGGATACATGGCAGGGGGGCCTTTCCCTGCAGCTGAAAATGACCGGTCTTTTTTCCGTCTACAATGCCCTGGCGGCCATTGCCGTGGGCCTTTTGGAAGGGCTGGGCCTCGGGCATATCAAAGCGGTGCTGGAAGAGGTAACGGGGGTGCCAGGGCGCTTCGAACTGATTGACGCAGGCCAGGATTTTACCGTTATTGTGGATTATGCCCATACACCGGACGGCCTGGAGAATATCCTGCGGGCGGTGCGGGAATTTGCCCACGCCCGGGTCCTGACCGTCTTTGGCTGCGGCGGGGAGCGGGACCGCAGCAAAAGGCCGCTAATGGGAGAAGTGGCCGGTATTTACAGCGACTATTGCATTGTTACCTCCGACAACCCGCGCGGGGAGGATGAATGGCAGATTATTGCGGAAATCTTGCCAGGGCTGGAGAAGGAAAAGGCAAAACATGAGTATGTGGTTCTGACCGACCGCAGAAAAGCTATTGAACATGCGCTGGAGATGGCCCGTCCCGGCGACGTGGTGGTTATTGCCGGGAAAGGGCATGAAACATACCAGGTTTTTCGAGATTACAGTATTCCCTTTGACGACCGGCAGGTCGTACGGGAATGGTTGCAGAGGAGTCGGGAGCGTCATGGAGATGAATTGCAGGGCGGTGGCGGCGGCTGTTGACGGCACCATACTGCAGGAGGGCAGCGAACGCAATATCCGCCGGTTTGTCATTGATTCACGGCTGGCTGCCGACGGCGATTTCTTTGTTCCCTTAAAAGGCGAACATGCCGACGGGCACCAGTATGTGCAGCATGCCGCGCAAAACGGCGCCATCGGCTGCTTTGTCAGCCGTGACTACTCGTTGCCGCTGCCCCCGGGCTTGTTTGTCGTTGCCGTTGACAACACGCTAACTGCCCTGCAGCAGGCGGCTGCAGCCTACCGCCGGCGCTTTAGCCTGCCGGTGATAGGGGTGACCGGCTCGGTGGGCAAAACTACCACCAAGGACATGATTGCCGCTGTTTTGTCCGCCAGGCTGCGCACGCTGAAGACGGAAGGCAACCTGAACAATGAAATCGGGCTGCCGCTGATGCTGACCCGCCTGGAGGCGGACACGGAAGCGGCGGTGCTGGAAATGGGCATGAGCGGTTTCGGTGAGATCGCCCGGCTGGCAGACCTGGCCAAACCGACTGTGGGTGTGATTACCAATATCGGCGAGTCCCATCTGGAAATGCTCGGCACCAGGGAAGGTATTGCCAGGGCGAAAAGCGAACTGCTTCTGGCTTTGCCGCCGGAAGGGGCCGCCGTTGTCAACGGGGATGAACCGCTGCTTGTGCCTCATATTAAAAACTTGCCATGCCCGGTCATTACTTTCGGCTTTGGCGAAGCCGCCGCTGTCCGCTGCCGCGGAGTGGAGGGGGCGGGTGGGCGGAAGAGCGTCCTGATCGAGCAGGCCGGCTACCCGCTCCTGCGGCTGGAGCCGCCGCTGCCGGGCAGGCATAATGTGTACAATCTCCTGGCGGCTGTTGCTGTGGGCAGGCTGCTGCAGCTGACCGATGACGAAATCAGGGAGGGCCTTGCTGTTATGCAGCCGACAGCCATGCGACAGGAGATCGTTGCTCTGCCGGGAGGCGTCCGGGTAATTAATGATGCCTATAACGCGAGCCCCACTTCCATGGCCGCCGCCCTGGACCTTTTGCAGGAACTCGCGGGCGGCGCGGGTAGAATTGCAGTATTGGGTGACATGCTGGAGCTGGGTGAGATGGAGGAAGAGGGGCACCGGCAGGTGGGGAGGCTGGCGGCGGCAAGCGGCTTAAGGGCGCTGCTTGTTCTGGGCGAGCGGGCTGCCTGGATTGCCCGTGGGGCAAAGGAGGCCGGCATGGCGTGGGAAAACATTTACCACCCCGCCTCGCATGCCGAAGCAGCCCGCCTGCTGCGCAGGCTGGCAGAGCAGGGCGATTACGTCCTGCTGAAGGGCTCGCGGGGAATGCGCATGGAGAAAGTACTGCAGCATTTGCAGGAGGAAGAAGAATGAATCTGGCTTTGCTTCAGACCGCACTTATTGCTTTTCTTATCGGACTGGTACTGGCTCCCATCTTTATCAACCTGCTGCGCAAGCTGTCATTCGGCCAACAGATCAGGGAAGAAGGTCCGCGCCGCCATTATAAAAAAGCTGGAACGCCCACCATGGGAGGCATCATTTTCCTGGCAGCCGCGCTGCCTGCCACCCTGCTTTTTGCCCCGCGGGACCTGCCCCTTTTGCTTGTGCTTTTTCTCATGCTGGGCAACGGTCTTATCGGCTTTATTGACGATTATTTAAAAGTGATAAGAAAACAGTCGCTGGGGCTGAAAGCGCGCAGCAAGCTGTTTGGGCAGTTTCTCACCGTCCTGGTTTTTTTTGTCGCCTGGCGGTATGGCGGGCTGGCCGACACCGTCCTGCTGGTGCCGTTTACCGACTGGACGCTTGATTTGGGAATGCTGTATCCCTTTTTCCTGCTCTTTTTTGTCCTGGGCTTTACCAATGCGGTTAACCTGACGGACGGTGTGGACGGACTGGCCGGTGGAACAGCCATTTTGGCCCTGCTTGCCTACCTGCTGATTGCCGTGCAGCAGGAAGCAGCTTCCCTTTCCCAGTATTGCGCGGCCATGATCGGCGCCGTTTTTGCCTTTCTGATCTATAATCTCCACCCTGCCCGCGTCTTTATGGGGGATGTGGGGTCGCTGTCCCTGGGCGGCGCCCTGGCGGCCCTGGCAGTGCTGACAAAAACGGAGTTGTATTTGCTGATTATCGGCGGCATTTTTGTCATAGAAGCCTTCTCTGTAATTATCCAGGTGCTTGTTTTTCAAAGCACAGGCAGGCGGGTTTTTCGCATGAGCCCGCTGCATCACCACTATGAACTGGGCGGTTACAGCGAGTGGCGCGTGGTGACAGGATTCTGGGCGGCAGGTTTCATCCTGGCTGTCATCGGCCTGCTGCAGGTGGGCGCCTTATAAGCAAAGCGGAAGGAAGGAAGCACGTGATAAAACTTGCGGGACAAAAAGTGGTTGTCATCGGGCTTGCCCGCAGCGGACTGGCCAGTATCAGGCAACTTTTGGCGGACGGGGCGCTGGTGACTGTCAATGACAAACGGGGAGAGGCCGCCCTGCGGCCAAAGGAGCGTATTTTTCTTGCGCAGCATCCGGAAGTGCAGTTTGTGGGCGGAGGCCATCCGTCAGGGCTTGTGGACGACAAGACAGCCCTGGTGATCAAAAATCCGGGTGTGCCGGCAGGCCTGCTTCCCCTTGAGGAGGCTGCCCGCCTGGGGATACCGGTGATCACGGAAGTGGAGTATGCCTTTTGGAAAATGAAGGCAATGCTGGTGGCAGTGACAGGCACCAACGGGAAGACCACCACCACGGCCCTGACGGGGGAAATATATAAGGCGGCGGGCAGAAAAACCTTTACCGCCGGCAACATTGGCTTGCCACTGGCGGATGTTGTCCAGGAAGCGGGGAAAGATGATGTGATTGTAGCTGAACTGTCCAGTTTTCAACTGGAAGGAACGCTGACTTTCCGCCCCCATCTCTGCGCCATTTTGAATTTAACGCCCGACCATTTGGACCGCCACGGCTCCTTTGCCGCCTATGCCGAAGCCAAGGCCAGGATCTTTGCCAATCAGCACGGGGACGATGCCGTTGTTCTCAATGCGGATGACCCGGGAACAATGCAGTTGGCAGACCGGCCGGCAAGCCGCATTTATTTATTCAGCCGCAAAAGGAAAGTGGAGCGCGGCGCATATGTCCGCGACGGTTTCATCGTCCTGCGGGACGGGGTGCGGGAGGAAGAAATCTGCCGGACACAGGATGTTGCCATCCCCGGTGCACATAACCTGGAAAACGCGCTGGCTGCCGCACTTTTGGCCTGGCTGGGCGGCGTAAAGGCGGATGTAATCGCCGATGTTCTGAAATCTTTCCCCGGGGTGCCGCACCGCCTGGAGTATGTGCGGACAGTAGCGGATGTGGACTATATCAACGACTCCAAGGGAACAAATCCGGATGCAACTATTAAGGCGCTGGAGGCAATTCCCAAAAGGATTATCCTCATTGCAGGAGGCTATGAAAAAGGAGCGGATTTCACCCCGCTGGCCAAAGTCATGCAGGGAAAAGTAGGCCATGCCGTGCTTATCGGGCAGTCGGCGGAGCGCCTGGGCAGGGCGCTGGCCGAAGCGGGTTTTGATGCCTATACTTTTGCCGCAACGCTGGAAGAGGCGGTGAAATTGGCCTCAGGGATGGCCCGGCCGGGAGACGTGGTGCTGTTGTCGCCCGCCTGTGCCTCCTGGGATATGTTCCGGGATTTTGAGGAGCGGGGAGAGGTATTCAAAAAAGCAGTCCGGGCTTTGGGGGGACAAACGAATGGCCGGAAGACAAGACCGGAATCTCCGCAAGAATGAAGCGGATTTCATCCTGCTGTTTACAGCTATGACGCTGCTGGCAATCGGCATCGTCATGGTTTTCAGCGCCAGCTACTACATGCTGCGCGAACGAAATGACCCGTATTATCACCTGCGCCGGCAGGTGATGTGGGCTGCCTTGGGCCTGTCCGGGATGCTTTTTTTCAGCAATTATGACTACTGGAAGCTGAAACGCTGGACCAATCTAGCAGTGCTGGCAAGCATTGTCCTGCTGCTGGCCATTTTTATCCCCGGTGTCGGGGTGGAAATATACGGGGCCAGACGCTGGATTGGCATCGGAGGGTTTACAGCCCAGCCGTCTGACTTGGCCAAGGTTGCGTTGGTCATGTTTGCCGCCGCATATCTGTCCCGCAGGGATGTGGAGGTGCAGAAATTTACCAGCGGGCCGCTGCCAGTCATGGCGCTCATGGGTGTCATTTTTGCTTTGATTCTGAAGCAGCCCGACCTGGGGACGGCCATTGCCGTTGCCGGCACTGTCATGATCATCCTTTTTGCCGCCGGCATGCGCATCCACCATATCGTTATGGTTGCACTTGCCGCCGTGCCATTGCTTGTTTACATGGTGCGCAGCGAGCCCTACCGCCTGGAGCGTTGGCTTTCCTTTCTTGATCCCTGGGCCGACCCCCTGGATACCGGCTACCAGATCATCCAATCCCTGTATGCCATTGGGCCGGGAGGCCTCTTTGGCGTAGGTCTGGGGCATGGGAGGCAAAAAATGTACTACCTGCCCGAACCGCACAGTGATTTTATCTTTTCCGTGATCTGTGAAGAACTAGGGTTTATCGGCGCCAGCGCCATTTTACTGCTGTATTTTCTCCTTTTCTGGCGCGGTTTTAAAGTGGCCCTGTCCGCGCCCGATGCTTACGGCAGCCTGCTGGCGGCCGGCATTGTCGCCATGATCGGCCTGCAGACCCTGATGAATATCGGTGTGGTCACCGGTTCCATCCCGGTGACGGGAATCAATTTGCCGCTGATCAGTGCGGGTGGTTCTTCGCTGTTTTTCACCCTGTGCAGCATCGGAATTCTTTTAAATATTTCCAAATATACGAAATGAGGAGATGGCTGTGAAAGTCTTGTTTGCCGGGGGCGGGACGGGCGGACACATTTACCCCGCCCTGGCCCTGGCCCGGTACCTGCGGGAAAAGGAAGGCGCCGATGTGCTCTTTGTGGGAACGGCACGGGGCATGGAAGCGCAAATTGTGCCGGCGGAGGGATTCCCCCTGGAACTTGTTCCGGTTGAGGGCCTCACACGGCGCATTTCCCTTAAGCTGGGACGAGCTTTATACCTGGCCGGGGCGGCGGTCTTCCGGTCACGCCGCCTGCTTAAACGTTTCCAACCGGATGTAGTAGTGGGAACGGGCGGCTATGTGGCCGGGCCGGTGGTGCTGGCGGCATGGCTCGCGGGGATTCCCACCGTGATTCATGAACAAAACGTCATCCCCGGACTGACCAATGTCTGGCTGTCGCGCCTGGCCAGCTGTGTTTGCCTTTCTTTCCCGGGCAGTGAAAAATATTTCCCCAACCGGCAGAAAACTGTTCTCACGGGCAACCCAAGGGCTACTGATGCTTACAGGGCAGCAGGGGCGCCGCCACCCGCCGAACCGTTGCTGGACGACAGGCGGCCTGTCCTGCTCTGTGTCAGCGGCAGCCAGGGGGCTGCCAGGATTAATGAGGCTTTTTCCGCCGCCCTGGAGGCAGTGCTTGCCTCCTGCCAGGTGCAGGTCGTCTACATTACAGGCAGGCGCTACTTTGCCGAACTGTCGATAAAACTGTCCCGCCTGCAACAGCGTTACCGTACGAGCCTCCATCTGCTGCCCTACCATGCCCAGCTGCCCATGCTTTTAGCCCGCACCAGTCTGATGGTAAGCCGGGCGGGCGCCACGACCCTGGCGGAGGTGACGACGCTAGGAGTGCCGTCAATCCTGATTCCGTCCCCCAATGTCACCAGCAACCATCAGGAGCATAATGCCAGGCTTTTGGCAGACAAAGGGGCGGCCGTGCTGATAAAGGAGGAGGAGTTGTCGGCGGCAGGTTTGGCTACGCTGCTTGTCGAATTATTGTCCGACAGGAAACGACTTGCCGCCATGGCACAAGCCAGCAAAGCTTTAGGTGTACCGGATGCAGCCGCGCGCATGGCTGCTGTCATCAGTTCTCTCTGCCGCCGTTAGACTGTCGCCTAAGAAATCTTTTGCGAAACGTCCTGCGGAAACACACAATCAGCTCCTTTGCCATACTATAAATTACGGCTAAGGGTTAAATGCGGAGGTGCACATGGAACAGATCGCCCGGAAGCTTGCTGCCAAGATAACCGGAGCTGTCAGGACAAAAGAGCCGCTCTGCCGCCATACATCCCTTAAAATTGGCGGCCCGGCCGATCTTTTTGTGGAGCCGGCAACAAGGGAGGAACTGGCTTTCACCTTGGCGTGCCTGCGCCAGGCCGGTGTGGAGTGGTTTCTTTTGGGAAACGGCACCAACCTGCTGGTGCATGATGCCGGTTTCCGCGGGGCAGTTATTCGACTTGCCGGTGACTTTTGCCGCTATGAATTTGACGGCATGACCATCCATGCCGGGGCGGCTGTATCGCTGGCTCATCTGGCCAGAGAAGCCGTCCGCCGCGGCTGCGCCGGTCTTGCTTTTGCCGCCGGAATTCCCGGAACGGTGGGCGGCGCGCTGGTAACCAATGCAGGAGCCCATGGCGCGTCCCTCGGCGACGTTGTGGCTGAAGCACAAATCATGGATGAAAGCGGGGAATTACATACTTGCCTGCCGGAGTCTCTGGGGCTGGCATACCGCAAAAGCAGTATTCCTCCTGCTCATGTTGTTTGTGCCGTTACACTGCAGCTGACAGCGGGAGACAGGGAAGAGCTGGAGAGGCAGTGCCGGGATGATTATCTTTTTCGCCGGAAACACCAACCCCATCAACCCAATGCCGGAAGTATTTTTAAGAACCCGCCGGGTGAAGTTGCCGGCAGGCTGATTGAAGCCGCGGGCCTCAAAGGCTGCCGGGTGGGAGGAGCGGTGATCTCTGCCATACATGCCAATTTTATTGTCAATGACGGACAGGCAACTGCCGCCGATGTCATGGCTTTAATCGAAAAGGCACGTGCAGAGGTGGCCGGCAAATTCGGCATTGAACTGGAACTGGAGATCTGTCTGCTCGGTTACTAACGGGGAAGGTGGAGTTATGGACAGATATGTAATCCGCGGGGGAAGACGCCTGGAGGGGACTGTCCGGGTTGGAGGAGCAAAAAACGCCATTTTGCCGATTCTGGCGGCAACTGTTCTGAATAAAACCGACGAGGTTATTATCCTGACCAATGTCCCGCATATCAGGGACGTGGTGAAGATGGTTGATATCCTCCGCAGCCTGGGGGCGGAAATAAGCTGGAGCGGCGGCAATATGATAGTATCCACCCGCAATTTGAGCGGTTTTGCCGTCAGCGAAAATTTGATGCGGGAAATGCGCTCCACAATATTCCTGATGGGTGCTCTCTTGGGGCGCTGCGGCCAGGTCTGCATCTCCCATCCCGGCGGCTGTGCCATCGGACAGCGGCCGATAGAACTGCACCTGAAAGGGCTGAGAAAGCTGGGGGCCCAGGTACGGGAGCAACACGGCTTTATCTACGCCTCCTGTTCCCGCCTGACCGGGGCGGAGATCCACCTTGACTATCCCAGCGTGGGGGCAACGGAGAACATTATGATGGCCTCCGTTTATGCCCGCGGGGTGACGGTAATTAGCAATGCGGCCAAGGAGCCGGAAATAGTTGATTTGCAAAATATGCTCAATAAAATGGGCGCCAAAATTCGCGGCGCCGGCACGGACCAGATCCGCATCACCGGTGTGACGCAACTGCGCGGCATTGAATACAGTGTGATCCCCGACCGGATTGTGGCCGGCACGCTGATGATTGCCGCCGCCGCCACCGGCGGAGAATGTTATTCCCGGCCACCTGGAGGCAGTCACGGCGAAACTCAGGGAAACGGGCGTGCAGGTGCGGGAAGAAAACGACAGGCTGCACGTGGAAGCACCGGCACGACTGCGGGCTGTGGAGTACGTCCGGACATTGCCCTACCCCGGTTTTCCGACCGACCTGCAGGCCCCGATAATGGCCGCCCTGGTGCGGGCCAGGGGGACCAGCATCATTATTGAAAATGTTTTTGACTCCCGCTTTAAGCATGTGGGAGAACTGAACCGCATGGGCGCCCAGATCACTGTGGCCACGGACAACCGGACAGCCATTGTCCATGGGGTGGATAAACTGACAGGTGCCATAGTTACCGCTCCGGATTTGCGGGCGGGCGCCGCCCTGGTTATAGCCGGCCTGACGGCCGAGGGTGAAACTGTGGTGGAAGGCCTGGAGCATATTGTGAGGGGTTACGAAAATCTGGACGGAGACCTGGCAAAACTGGGAGCTGACATTAGGCGTGTCCGCGGGTAGCGGGCTGCTGCCGGCAGCCCGCCGCCGGTGTCCGGCAGAAACAGGGAGGTAGATGATGGACAAGTCCTTGCGGAGACGAAGATACTACAGACGGCGCGCCCGGAAACCGGCCGCCGCAGCTGCCCTGAAGAAATACTTCCTGCGCTTGCTGCTTATTTTTGTCCTTGTCTGTGCTGTTCTGGGCATTTTGCGCTCCGACCTTTTTGGCCTCAAGGAAGTGACAATCACGGGCAATGAACTCACCCCGGAAGCGGAAATACGGGAGGCACTGCAAGTACAGCGGGGAGACAATGTCCTGCAGCTGGACCTGGACGCTCTGGAGGAAAGAGTACTGGCCATCCCCCGCATTGCACAGGCGGAAATCAGGCGTGTTTTGCCTGACGGGCTGCAGGTTGAAGTGGCGGAATATAAGACGCTGGTTCTGGTCCCTTACCAGGACTATTTCTTGGAGGTGGGGGAAAACGGCCTGATTTTGGGCTCAACCACTGATCCGCAGCAATCTGCCCTCCCCCTTTTGACAGGGCTTGAACCTGTAACGGGGAAAGTGGGGGAGAATATTCTGGACGGGCGCCTGCTGGAGCAGGTGCGGGAGTTGTGTTCCTCCTTGGCGGACGCAGGCGTGCCTGTTTCTGAAATTAACGCTTCCCGGGAAGAAAATCTGGTTGTTGTGACGATGGACGGTCTTTCCGTCTGGCTGGGAAATAAAAATTTTGCCGAAAAAGCACAAGTCCTGCTGCAGATTCTGGGACAGCTGGGCGGCCGCCGGGGGGAAGGCTATCTTGATTTGCGTGTTCCTACGGCGCCTGCTTTCCATATCATAGAAGCAAAAAACACAAAAAACAATTAGCCTAAAAAAAGGGAAAACTTCACTCTTGTTGAATAATTCTATAATAACGCAAACATATGCGGCGAGAGGGTGTTGTGTGATGAAACGCAACTTAATTTGCGGCCTGGATGTTGGCACTTCCCATGTACGGGCCATCGTCGGGGAAGTGGATCTGAACGGGACCATCAATATTATTGGTGTCGGGACAAGCCCTTCTCACGGTCTGAAAAAAGGGGTTATTGTCGATCTGGATAAAACGGTGGAAGCAATTACAAACGCGGTGGAAGAAGCCGAGCGAATGGTGGGCACAACAATACCCTCCGTTTTTTTAGGTATAGTTGGTTCCCAGGTGGGGCTGATAGACAACCGCGGGGTGGTTGCTGTGGCCGGTGCCGATAAAGAAATTACGGAAGAGGATGTGGAGCGTGTTCTGCAGGCCGCAAAGGTGATTGCCCTGCCGCCGGATCGGGAAATCATCGATGTGATACCGCGTGAATTCATTGTCGACGGCTATGACGGGATTCGTGACCCGGTAGGTATGGTAGGCGTACGGCTGGAAGTAGATGCCATGATCATTACCGGCATGATCACTTCCCTGCGCAATCTGTACCGCTGCGTGGAAAGGGCAGGCCTGGAAATAGAAGGAACTGTTCTCACTGCCTTGGCGAACGCGGAAGTGGCGCTGACCAGGGATGAAAAGAAACTGGGAACAGTGCTTTTGGATCTGGGCGGCGGGACTACGGAAATAGCCGTTTTCCAGAACGGCTACCTGAAAAATCTGGCCGTCCTGCCCGTGGGAGGCGACCATATTACAAACGACATTGCGGTAGGCCTGCGGACAACTTTGCAGCACGCCGAGCGCCTGAAACTTGACCACGGGGTGGCCCTGCAAAGTATGGCGCCGGAGGGGGCCATGCTGGAGTTGCCTCATATTTCCGGCAAAGAAGCACGGAAAGTACAGAAAAAAGAGCTGGCAATGATCATTGAATCACGGCTGGTGGAAATACTGCAGATGGCAGTCGAGGCATTGGCGGAGATGGGAATCAAGGAGCCGCTTCCGGCCGGGATTGTCCTGACCGGCGGCGTTTCCCTGACGGACGGACTGCCGGATTTGGCCGAGCAAATTTTTCAGTCTGCAGTACGGGCTGCCCAACCGGGATACGTGGGGGTGAAAAGTCCGATTTATTCCACAGCGGTGGGAATTATTCATTATATTCAGCATACACAGTTACATAACTTGCGGGAATATAAAGGCGGCCGAACTGCGCTGCCAGGTTTTTTCGGCCGAGTCAAAAGCTGGTTTTTGGAAATGTTTGATTAAACTGCGTGATTGGGAAGGGGAGGCTATCTTTGATTGAGTTTGAGATGGAGATGGAGCAATTTGCACAAATAAAGGTTATTGGTGTGGGAGGCGGCGGCAGCAATGCGGTAAACCGCATGATTGAGGCCGGTCTGCGCGGGGTTGAATTTATTGCCGTGAATACCGACGCCCAGGCGCTGTACCTGTCCCGTTCGGAGCACAAGCTGCAGATTGGCGAAAAGCTGACCAAGGGCCTTGGAGCCGGTGCGAACCCGGAAATTGGCTTGCAGGCTGCGGAAGAAAGCAGAGAAGAAATTAAGGAAGCCCTGAAAGGGGCGGACATGGTTTTTGTCACGGCCGGTATGGGCGGCGGTACCGGCACGGGTGCAGCCCCGGTAATTGCCGAAATCTCCCGCGAGCTGGGCGCGCTCACCGTTGGGGTCGTGACCAAGCCTTTCACTTTTGAAGGGCGGCGCCGCCAGCAGGCAGCGGAGAAAGGCATTAATTTGCTGAGGGAGAAAGTTGATACGCTGATTGTCATCCCCAATGACAGGCTGCTGCAGGTGGTTGACAAGCGTACTCCCATCCTGGAAGCTTTCCGGATTGCCGATGATGTCCTGCGTCAGGGCGTGCAGGGGATTTCCGACCTGATAGCTGTTCCCGGCCTGATCAACCTGGATTTTGCCGATGTGAAAACAATCATGAAAGAAACAGGCGCAGCACTAATGGGTATCGGTGTAGGCTCCGGCGACAACCGTACCCTGGAGGCGGCCAAGGCAGCCATTTCCAGCCCGCTTCTGGAAACATCCATTGACGGCGCCCGCGGCGTCCTGCTGAATATTACGGGCGGTCCCAGCCTGGGCCTCTTTGAAGTGAATGAAGCCGCCGATGTGGTGGCCGAGGCTGCCGACCCGGATGCCAATATTATTTTCGGTGCCGTGATTGACGACAGCCTGGGCGATGAAGTCCGCGTCACCGTCATAGCCACCGGTTTTGACAACCGTGCCGCCGAGCGCAAGCAGATCATGCATGAACTGGCGCAGAAAAACTTTGCCAGCGAGGATATTGATATCCCGGCTTTCCTGCGCCGCAAACGCCCCTGATAGAAAAAAACGCTGCGGGTGACCCCGCAGCGTTTTTTTTGCAGGTACGGCAGGCGGCAGAACAATTTAGCCTTCGACACGAGGGTGTGACAAATTTCTTTGCGGAGATGGTTTATAATGTGGCATAGACATGGGCAGCAAAACATATAATGTAGCGGTTTTGTCCAACCATTCGCCTGGGGCGGGGTGTGACTCATGTATGTTGAAGATCTCCTGGCCCTGAATTTTGTGATGAACACAGCTTTGCTGTACCTGACGGCGCGCCTGACGGGCAAAGTTGTGGCAAGAAAACGGCTTCTGGCGGGCGGACTGGCGGCGGCATGCTACAGCCTTGCCGCTTACCTGCCGCTGGCCTGGCTGTTTTTCTCCTGGGTGGGCAAAATCGCCGCATCCGTCATTATTATTCTTCTTACTTTCCGGCCTGCACGGGTCGCAGAAGCGCTGCGCCTGTGCGGCGCTTTCCTTTTGGTGTCTTTTTTTCTGGGCGGGGCGGTTTTTGCCCTGGCCTTGCTCGGCAATACCAGGTTTCTGCTGACCGGCGGCGTTTTTTACCTGGAGCCGCCGCGGCCGGGGATGCTCTTTGGCGGCGTCATTCTTGCTTTCCTTATCCTGCCCGGGATTTGGCATTTGGGGGAGCGCCGGCGCAGGCAAAAGGCGGACATCTGCCGCCTGACTGTCTGTGACGCAGGCATGTGTATTCAGGTACAGGCACTGGTGGATACGGGAAACCAGCTGCGGGATCCCTTGACGGGGCACCCGCTGTGCGTGGCGAGCTACCGTGCGCTGCGCAGGCTTTTACCGGAAGCTTTATGTGCTGCGTATGAAGGGGGAGGCGACCCTGTGCTTGCCCTTGAGAAACTTAAGGGTGACAGGGCGGTGCAGTTCGGGGTTGTCCCTTTCCGTTCGCTGGAGCACGGGGGCATCCTGGTGACATACAAGCCTGCGTGCGTCATCCTGGAGCATGATGAAAAGAGAGAGGAGAGACAAGACTTGCTTTTTGCCCTGACCTCCACGTCACTGTCTTTGGACAATGATTACCAGGTTTTACTGCATCCTTTTGTTTTCGAAACGCAGGGGGGTGCGGACCGTTGAGGCCGGCGCTTTGGAAACTGCGTTTGCGCCTGCTGCAAGTGCGGCTGCTGCAGAAACTGGGGCTGGAATACCTGCCGGAAATCTATTATGTGGGCAGTTCGGAAACTCTGCCTCCCCCGCTCTCCCAGGAAGAAGAAATTTTTCTTTTGGAAAAGTTGAAACAGGGCGATTATGCGGTAAAAACAATTCTAATTGAACGCAACCTGAGACTTGTGGTTTATATTGCCAGGAAATTTGAAAACACGGGGATTCATATTGACGATCTCGTTTCCATTGGCACCATCGGTTTAATTAAAGCCGTCAACACTTTTGATCCGCACAAAAATATCAAGCTGGCCACTTATGCCTCAAAATGCATCGAAAATGAAATTTTAATGTTTTTACGGCGGAATAATAAAGTGAAGGCGGAAGTTTCTTTTGACGAACCGCTGAATGTGGACTGGGACGGCAATGAGCTTCTGCTGTCCGATGTGCTGGGGACGGAAAATGACCTGGTGCTGAAAAACCTGGAGGCGGAAGTGGAACGGAAGCTGCTTTACTCCGCCATTGAGAAGCTGAACTGCAGGGAAAAAAAGATCATGGAGCTGCGTTTTGGCCTTTTAGGCCAGGAAGAAAAAACGCAAAAAGAAGTGGCTGTAATGCTTGGCATTTCACAGTCTTACATTTCCCGGCTGGAAAAACGCATTATTAAGCGTCTGAAGAAAGAAATCAAGAAAATGGAATAAAGTAAAATTTGTCAGGCCATGCAAGCATTATCTGTATAAAAACACCTCCTTCGGACATACTGCTGGTAGGACAGGGGATTTCCTGCCTTGTCATTTTCAGCCGGGAGGAGATGGAGCTTGCTAAACAAGGTTGAAATCTGCGGAGTAAATACAGCAAAACTGCCCGTCCTGAAAAACGAAGAAATGCGCCGGCTGTTCAAACAGTTGCAGGCCGGAGATGAGAGTGCCAGGGAGAAGCTGGTGAACGGAAATCTGCGGCTTGTCTTAAGCGTAATCCAGCGTTTCAACAACAGGGGTGAATATGTTGACGATCTTTTCCAGGTTGGCTGCATCGGCCTGATTAAAGCCATTGACAATTTTGATCTGGAGCAAAATGTTAAATTTTCTACCTATGCCGTCCCCATGATTATCGGCGAAATCCGCCGGTACCTGCGGGACAACAACCCGATCCGCGTTTCCCGCTCCCTGCGGGATATTGCCTATAAAGTCCTGCAGGTGAGGGACAGCCTGGCCAACCGCCTGGGCCGGGAGCCCAACATCGGCGAAATAGCAAATGAGCTGGATTTGAAAAGGGAAGATATAGTTTTTGCCCTGGACGCCATCCAGGAACCGGTATCGCTTTTTGAACCCATTTACCATGACGGCGGCGATCCCATTTTTGTCATGGACCAGATCTCGGACGAGAAAAATGAAAACGAAAAGTGGCTGGAGGTCCTGGCCGTCAAGGAAGCGCTGCAAAAGCTGAACGAGCGGGAAAAGCTGATTCTGACCCTGCGCTTTTACCGGGGAAAAACACAGATGGAAGTGGCCGATGAAATCGGTATCTCCCAGGCGCAGGTTTCCAGGCTGGAAAAAGCGGCTCTCTCGCATTTGCGCAAGCATGTACAGTAATAAGTTAACTTTGGACAAAGGAGGTGGAGAAGGTGCACAAGAGGCTGTTTTCCCGAGCGGCAACAGGTGTCATGCTGCTTGCGGCCCTGTTTTTCGTGTTCCTGTCTCCTCCCGGTGAAACGATACATGCTTTCAACCAGTCCAATCTGATACGTGTTTCTGAAATACGGGAAGTGGACGGTAAAATTTTTTACCGGCGCGTAGCTCCTGTCTCCGATTTCCTTCCCTGAAAAGCTCCCCGGCCTGACCGGGGTGATTGTTTTTAGGCTGTGCCCGGCCAAAATGCAAGCGGCGGCAGGCCTTTTTTTTGTGTTCCGGGACAGGCAGGCCGGCATATACTGTAGGAAAGGGAGAGAAGGAAGAGGTGTGAAATGGTTAAGATTTCCGACCTCCGCAGCAGGGAAGTGATTAATATTGTGGACGGTAGGCGCCTCGGTGTGATCTGCGACTTGGACCTTGATTTGGAAAACGGACGTGTGGCAGCCATCATTGTGCCCGGCAGCACTGGACTGTTCAGTTTTCTGGGCGGCGGGCGCGACTACGTTATTCTATGGGAAAATATTGTGAAAATTGGCGTAGATACTATTTTGGTGGAAGTAAAAGGTCTCATAGGTGACAGATAAAGGCAGATTGCCATGTCGCAAGATTTGGGCCGTTTTTCTGCTGAAACCCCTTGCCATACTATATATGGTGTTGTATAATAATACCAACACTACATATTGTGTCGTTGGCAGGGAGGTATGCCGGTGAAATGCCCGTACTGTGGATGTCAGGAAAGCCGTGTGATTGACTCCCGTTCGACAGACGAAGGTGCTGCCATTCGTCGGAGGCGGGAGTGTACTCTGTGTGAGAGGCGTTTTACCACTTATGAAAAGCTGGAAGAGCTGCCGCTGATTGTGGTAAAGCGCGACGGGAGCAGGCAGCTTTTTGACCGCAACAAAATAATCAACGGCCTGATTTATGCAGGGGGCAAGCAAAAAATACCGTTATCTGTTTTTGAGGAGTTGGTGGACGAGCTGGAAAAGGAATTGCGCAGCAGTTTTATTCAGGAAGTAACGTCTGATGAAATCGGCCGGCGTGTTTTGGCCAAACTGCTGAAGATTGACGAAGTGGCATATGTCCGTTTTGCTTCTGTATACCATAAATTTAGGGACATAGACGATTTTAAAAAAGCACTGGCGGAAATGCCGCAGAAAACGGGGAATACCGACTAGTTACGGAGGGCGAGGGAAGGATATGTTTACAGAGATTCGCAAGCGCGACGGACGGGTAGTACCGTTTGACGCGGAAAAAATCACCGATGCTATTTTTAAAGCAGCCAAGGCAGTAGGCGGGGAGAACAGGAAAATTGCCGAACGCCTGACCGTCCAGGTAATCAAGGAACTGGCGAAAAAGGGCTACAACGGCGTCATACCTACGGTGGAAGAAATTCAGGACGTGGTGGAGAAAGTTCTGATTGAAAACGGACATGCCCGTACGGCAAAGGCCTACATATTGTACCGGGATAAAAGAAGCAGGATCCGCGAAGGCAAAAGCGACCTGATGGATACGGTGAAGGAGATTTTGATTGAGACAAGCAGGGAAAATGCCAATGTTTCCAATTCGCCGTCCGCCAAAATGCTGCAAATTGCCAGCGCGGCCAGCAAAAGCTACTACCTGACAAACCTGCTGCCGGAAGAATTTGCCCAGGCCCATATCAGCGGTGCCATTCATATTCATGACCTGGACTATTACGGCAAGACGCTCAACTGCCTGCAGATTGACTTATATAAATTATTAAGCCAGGGGTTCAACACGGGCTACGGCTATATCCGCCCCCCCAAGCGGATAGCTTCGGCAGCCGCGCAGGCGGCCATCATTCTGCAAAGCAACCAGAATGATATGTTCGGCGGCCAGAGTTTTCCGCATTTTGACCGTGCCATGGCGCAAATCATCGCGGAAATGCCCAGGCAGCCCGATGAGGAAGAAATCTTCCAGGCCATGGAAGGACTTGTCTATAATTTAAATACCATGCATTCCCGTGCCGGCGCCCAGGTGCCTTTTTCCTCGCTGAATTTCGGGACCGATACAAGCGAGATGGGCCGGGCGGTGTCCAAGGCTTTGCTGAAGGCTTTTGAAAAAGGCCTGGGCCGTGGTGAAAGCCCCATTTTCCCCAACCTGGTCTTCCGGACGAAAAAAGGCGTCAACTTTGACCCCGGCGACCCCAACTACGACATTTTCCAGTATGCGCTGAAAGTGGCGGCCAAGCGCCTCAATCCCACCTTTAGCTTCATGGACAGTTCTTTTAACAGCAAATACGGGGATGAGGTGGCCTACATGGGCTGCCGCACGCGTGTGATTGCCAACCGCCACGGCGAGGCGGTTTCCGCCGGGCGCGGCAATATTGCCTTTGTTTCCATCAACCTGCCGCGGCTGGCTTTGCAGACACGCGATATCAACCTTTTCTTCGTGGAGCTGGACCGCCTGCTGCGCCTGGCTGCCAGGCAGCTGCTGCACAGGTTTGAAATCATCGGCAATCTGCGTGCCAAGGACCTGCCGTTTTTAATGGGGCAGAAGCTGTATATGGGTTCGGAGAACCTGCAGCCGGACGACCCCATTAAGGAAGTAATTAAAAACGGCACCCTGTCCATCGGTTTCATCGGCCTGGCGGAAACGCTGATGGTTCTGATCGGCAAGCATCACGGCGAAGACAAGGAAGCCCAGGAACTGGGTTTGAAAATTGTTTCCCATATGTCGAAACGCATGACACAGTTCTCGGATGAATTTGACCTCAACTTTACCCTCCTGGCCACACCGGCGGAAGGCCTGTCCGGGCGCTTTGTCAAGCTGGACCGCGAGATCTATGGTATTATCCCGGGAGTGACGGACAAGGAGTACTACACCAATTCCGTCCATGTGCCGGTGAATTACGTCATGTCCCTGTACGACAAACTGGATATAGAAGGACAGTACCACAAATATTGTGATGCCGGCCATATTGCCTACGTGGAACTGGAATCCCCGCCGGGAGAAAACTATGAAGCGGTGGAGGATATTGTCAGGCATATGAGCGAAGCCGATGTCGGCTACGGCGGCATCAATTACCCCATTGACGAATGCCGGAGCTGCGGCTACAGCGGCGTCATAGACGACTGCTGCCCGGGCTGCGGCGGCACGGATATCAGGCGCATTCGCCGCATTACAGGCTACCTTTCGACGGAAGAACGCTTTAACAGCGCCAAACTGGCTGAACTGCACGACCGGAAAGTCCACTTCCGGTAAAAACATGCCGCCGTACTGGCGGAGTTTGGACAGTAATACAGGCAGAAATAACAAGGGGGTGGGGTTATGCAGCTGAGAATTGCCGGCTTGCACAGGCAAAGCGTGGTTGACGGCCCGGGGGTGCGGACGGTTGTGTTTACCCAGGGCTGCCACCACAACTGTCCCGGCTGCCACAATCCGCAGACCCACGACCCGCAGGGCGGCAGATTGGTCGACATTAATGAGCTGGCGGCGGAGATTTTGGGCGACAGGCATGTCCGCGGCGTTACTTTTTCCGGCGGCGAGCCTTTCCTGCAGCCGCAGGCCCTGGCTGCCCTGGCCAGGCTGCTTAAGGCGCGCAAGATCCATCTGGTCGTCTATAGCGGCTATACTTTTGAAGAGCTGCTGGATAAGGGGCGGCGGGACCAGGCGACGGCGGCGCTGCTTGCAGCCTGTGACCTGCTGGTTGACGGCCCCTATCTCCAGGAGCAGCGCGACATTTCGCTGCTTTATCGCGGCTCGCGGAACCAGCGTATCATTGACCTGCCGGCAAGTCTCAAGGCCGGCGGGGCGGTCCTTTCGGAATTACATTACCGGGGTTTGAAGCGGGCAGATGCGTGAGCAGGAACGGATTATTGCGGCAAACGGCATTAGCTATCTTGTTTTTGCCAACCTGGAGCAGGCAAAAGTGCTGCACGGTTTTTCCCTGCGGCATGGCGGTGCCAGCGGCCCTCCGTATGACAGCCTGAATATGGGGCTGCATGTGGGAGACGAGGAAGCAAAAGTCCTGGAAAACCGCCGGCGTTTTGCCCAGGTCCTGGGCTACCGGGCGGAACAGGTGGTGACCGGCCGGCAGGTACACGGCATCTCCATTGCCCGGGTCACAGGCAGGGATGCGGGCCGCGGCCATGCTGCTTTTGCCGAGGCGCTGCCGGATACCGACGGCTTGCTTACCACCTCGGCGGACGTGGTACTGATGGCCCATGCTGCCGACTGTACATTGCTTTTCTTTTACGACCCGCACATCCCCTGCATCGGCCTTGCCCATGCAGGCTGGCGCGGTGCACTGGCAGGGATGGGCCCGGCCATGGTCAGGGCCATGTGTGAGGCGGGCTGCCGGCCGGAGCGGATTCTTGTGGCGCTGGCGCCTAGCATCGGGCCCTGCTGCTTGCGGGTGGGCGAGGAGGTGGCGGCGGCCGTTCCCGCGGCGCTGCGCCCGCAGGTGGTGCGCCGCGCAGACGACGGACTATATTTAGATCTGCCTGAATTCCATGCCCTGCGGCTTGTTGCCGCCGGCATACGACGCGACAACCTGGTGAAAAGTTCTTACTGCACAAAATGCCGGCAGGACCTTTTTTATTCATACCGCGGTGCTGCGGGGCGGACAGGAAGGATGGCCGGTATAATTACGCTGAAGTGGCAGGCATAGCTATGCAAAAAAAAAGAAGGCACGTAAAACTAAGTGTTATCAAGGGCGGGAAAGGCAGGCTGGCCGGGAAAATTAAGCAGGCCTCCCTGGTGCTGCTTGCTGTTCTTGTGGCGGCTGCCGTTCTTTACAGCCTGTGGTATCTAGCCGGACAAAGGCTGGTTGCTTCCTTGCTGACAGAGACGGTGGTTGCCCGCGAAGGAGTGCTGGAAAAAGGGATAACCACGGAGGGCGTCTGGGTTCGCAAGGAACAAGTGGTGGCCGCTCCCGCCACCGGCAGGCTGCACTGGCTGGCTGCCGACGGGTCCCGCTTGTCGCTGGGAACGCCGGTGGCGGAAATCAGGACGCCGGGTGGAGAAATACATACTGTAACCGCTCCCCAGCCGGGCATCCTCAGCCGCCAGCTGGACGGACTGGAAGGCGCCCTGCAGCCTGGCAGCCTGGCGTCTGTAAATGTTGCCGCCTTGCTGGAAAACGACCCGCAGGCAAGCATCTATGCGGAAGGGGTCCAGCTGCTTGCCGGCACGCTCTTTTTTAAAATTGTGGAAAACTTCTCCTGGTATTATGTTTCTTGCCTGCCGCTGGCAGAAGCGGAAAAGCTGGCGGCGGAGGCCAAGGCCAAGCTCCGCTTTGAGACGGCGGCAAAACCTGTTTCAGCAGTGCTCTCGGAAACTTTTAGCAATGGGGACAACCTAACGCTTGCTTTCACGGTGCAGGAAGAGGTACCCGGCTGTTTTGCCGACCGTTTTACGGCGGCGAAGATTGTAACCGGGGAGGTGGCGGGCATTGTCCTGCCGGCCGCCGCACTTGTGCTCAACGGGGAAGAAGCCGGTGTTTATATCCTGGAAGAATCCCTGGTCCGCTTCCGCCCGGTGGAAGTACTGGGGGCGGAAGGGGACCAGGTTGTTGTCGACGGCATAAAAACAGGTACGCCTGTCATCATTAATCCGGTTCTGGTGAAAGAAGGACAGAGACTATGGAGCAGTTGGCGGAAAGAATTGCCTGTATTAAAAGAAATATCGCTGCGGCTGCCGCGCGGGGAAAGGGGCAGGCAGTAAGGCTTTTGGCTGTAACCAAAACAGTGCCGCCGGAAGTCATTGCCCAGGCCGTCTCCTGCGGCCTGACGCTTTTCGGGGAAAACCGCGTCCAGGAGGCGCTGCCGAAAATAGAGCGCTTCCCCCAGGCGGAATGGCACTTGATCGGGCGGTTACAGACAAATAAGGTCAGGGCTGTAGTGAGCAGGTTTGCCTTAATTCATTCGCTGGACCGCTGGAAACTGGCGGCCGAGCTTCAGGAGAGGGCAAAGCAGCAGGGACAGACGGTGCGAGTACTGGTGCAGGTAAATATAGGCCGGGAACCGCAGAAGGGCGGAGTGCTGCCGGAGGAGGTGCCCGATTTCCTGCGGGAGGTGGCGCAGCTTTCTCATCTTCGGGTGGAAGGCCTCATGGCTATTCCCCCTGCTGCTTGCGACCCGGAGGAAGCACGGCCGTATTTCCGTGCCATGTATCAGCTTTTCCGCAGTATTGACATACCGGGTATAGAGATGAAAACATTGTCTATGGGTATGTCGGCCGATTATGTGGTGGCGGTGGAGGAAGGGGCAAACCTTGTCCGTGTGGGCAGTCTGCTTTTTGGTGAACGATCCTGAGAAGGGGGAGAAAAGATGCCCAACTTCTGGG
>ERZ773359.2308-NODE-2308-length-24276-cov-24.235787_pt1 | contig 24276 bp, 28 predicted proteins | sample MGYA00374955_ERZ773359 | MGnify/ENA primary metagenome ERZ773359 (study PRJEB29098, sample SAMN04486028) | biogas fermenter metagenome | study: EMG produced TPA metagenomics assembly of the Biogas fermentation microbial communities from Germany - Plant 4 DNA1...
AAAAAATAGTGGATATATTGCTGAATGCTAATTAATTAAGTTTCTAATAGAATGAATTAACCTTATCTAACTTTAGATAAGGTTTTAATTTTTTTGATATGGCTTTAATGTACCTAAGCAATATAAAGAAAACTGGGAAGAAACAATAAGTATATATTTAATATCTTTTTAGTATCATAATAATAATTATTTTGTATTGAAGTATGTAACAAGGGTTACCGAATATCGATTATATTTTGTATAGAATTTTATTAAGACTATTTCTATATCTTTGGTCCTAAATAACCCTTTCCCCTTTAATCTTCATTGCATGTTTCTAAATATTTTGATAATATAATATTAACTATTTTATGATATAATTGATTATATGAACCATGAAAAGCTAGAGTCAAATAAGTTGGAGTGAATATGGTGAAGAAAAAGAGAGATTACAAAGATACCTTAAAAAATCTTACCCTAATAAGCCAAATAGGCTTATCCGTTGTAACCCCCATCCTTATTGGAGTTTTTCTAGGGCAATTGTTGGACAAGTGGTTTGGAACTAGAAGCATCTTTGTAATCATATTTATTGTTCTAGGTGCTGGTGGTGGGTTTTTAAACCTATTTAAAATTACTGGTACATGGAAGGATAAAAGGAAGTGAATACGTGAACAATGACCTTATATTAAAGATATACAAAAGGACCCTTATATTTAGTTTTTTCATTATAGGATTTAGCTTTTTTTTGCTTAAGGAGCCTAAGGCAGCAATATTAGGTTATATCTTTGGTACTTTAATTGCCATGTTAGCCTTTAAACTATTGGATCTATCAGTACAAAAATCGGTTAAAATGCCCCCTAGAAGGGCCTCCGCATATGCAGTTGGACAGTATTTTATTAGGTACACTATATATGGGACAGTACTCTTGGTAGCAGGTAAGGCAGATTACCTAAGTTTAACGGCTACTGTTTTAGGGCTATTAAGCATAAAGATTGTTATAATTTTGTCATCCATTTTCAATAAAAGCCTATAAATAAGAAATATTTATCCGATTTCATTAATTATGAATATATGAAGGGGGGGATAAAATTGGAAATAGCAATACTAGCAGGAGATAAGGAAATTATTATTCCTGATAGTGTAATCAACTTTGTTATTGTAGGTATACTACTTTTAATTTTTGCCCTTGTGGTTAATAAGAAGGCAAAAGATGTTGATCCAGAAAAAGCACCATCTACATTTCTTAATGTAGTAGAGTTAATAGTTGATACCGTTAATAATTTTGTCATATCGACTATGGGAAAACACAACCTAAGATTTGCACCTTATATACTAACACTTTTTATCCTAATATTATGTTCTAATCTATTTGGCTTGTTGGGATTCACATCGCCTACATCAGATTATTCAGTTACTTTTTCCTTGGCATTGGTTACCTTTGGTATTGTGCAGGTAAATGCCATCAAGAGTGCTGGAGGTTTTGGAAAGTATTTAAAGGGTTTCTTGGATCCTTTGCCATTCCTACTACCCTTGAATATTGCTGGTGAATTGGCTAACCCAGTATCATTATCCTTCCGTTTATTCGGAAACGTATTAAGTGGTAGTCTTATAATGTCATTACTTTATAGTTTTTTAGGTTACTTGGCGCCTATAATAGCACCGCCATTCCATATATATTTTGATATATTTTCAGGTGTGTTGCAGGCTTTCATATTTACCATGTTGACCATGGTATTTATAGCCGGTGCAACTGAAGAATAAGAAAATTAAAGGAGGAATTTATAATGTTTGAGGGTATTTCAAATGAAGCTTTTGTATTAGGATGTTCAGCAATAGGAGCAGGTATAGCTATGATTGCAGGATTAGGACCTGGAATCGGTCAGGGTTATGCAGCTGGTAAGGGTGCAGAAGCTGTTGGCAGACAGCCAGAAGCCCAAGGTGATATTACTAGGACTATGTTATTAGGTCAAGCCGTTGCAGAGACAACAGGTATCTACTCCCTGGTAATAGCTATTATTCTGTTATTCGTTCAACCTTTATTAGGAGCTTTATAAAAAAGGCTAGAGGTGGGTATATCCCATCTCTAAAACATTGAAATAGGAGGTTGAGTAATGGGAGAAATAGATATTGTAGTTAGGGTCTTACCCGAATTAAGCTCTGTTCTCATATCTTGGGCAACATTATTAGTACTTTATTTATTACTAAGAAAACTATTATATAAACCAGTTTCCAAGATTTTAAGTGATAGACAGGCTAAGATTCAGTCTAATATAGAAGAAGCAAAACAGTTAAGGGAAGAGGCAGAAAAGCTAAAGCTAGATTATGAAGCACGTATAGCTGATGCAAAGAAGGAAAGTCAAGATATTATAGAGTCAGCTAGGAAGCGTGGAGAAGAACTAAGGGAAAATATAGTAGAGGAAGCAAGAAAAGAAGCAGAACTACTCATGGATAGGGCAAGAAAGACTATAGAACAGGAAAAGGAAAAGGCCTTTGAAGATATTAAAGCTCAGGTAGGTGAATTAGCAATATTAATAGCCTCAAATATAATGGAAGAAGAAATCAATCCTGCTAAACAGGAGGAATTAATCCATAAATTTATCGATGAGGTAGGTAGTTCACAATGGCTGAATTAGTTTCTAAGAGATATGCTTTATCCATATTTGAGGCTGGCTTGGAGCTAGAGAAATTAGATATCTTTAATAAAGAGTTAAAATATTTAGACGAAGTTTTAAAAGCTGAGAAGGATTTTTTTGAGATCCTTAAGAATCCAAGGATTAGCAAGGATGAAAAAAAATCTTTAATTACTGAAATCTTTAGGGGGCGTCTATCCCAGGAAGTTATAAATTTCTTTTATATAATAATAGATAAAAGAAGGGAAAAGTTTATCTTTGATATAATTAGGGAGTATCAATCCATCTATAACGAATACAATAATATCCTAAAGGTGGAAGCAGTTACAGCCATCCAAATGGATGAAAAAGCAAAGGAAAAATTAAAGCTAGTATTGGAAAATAAGTTAGGTAAAAAGGTTGACATTATAAACAAGGTAGATAAATCCATAATAGGTGGAGTTTTATTGAAGATGGAGGGTAAGATAATCGATTCAACCATTAGGAGTCAATTAAAGAAACTAGAAAATCTAATAACCAATGTTCATTAAGGTGAAGTCGAGGTGATAAAATTTGGAGTTAAGGCCAGAAGAAATAAGCTCAATTATAAAGGAACAAATCAAGCGATATGAAAAGAAGTTAGACCTGGTTGACGTAGGTACTGTACTTGAGGTTGGAGATGGTATAGCCAGATTATACGGCCTGGAAGGTTGTATGGCTGGTGAATTAATTGAATTTCCAGGTGAAGTATACGGTATGGCCCTAAACTTAGAAGAAGATAATGTTGGATGTGTTCTTCTAGGTTCAGACGCCAATATCAAAGAGGGAGATACAGTTAAGAGAACTGGTAGGATTGTTGAAGTTCCAGTTGGAGAACAGATGATAGGTAGGGTAGTTAATGCCCTGGGGCAACCTATTGATGGGAAAGGAAGCATAAATGCTGATAAATTTAGACCCATAGAGAGGATAGCACCAGGGGTTATTACCAGAAAAAGCGTTAGCGAGCCTTTACAGACTGGTATCAAGGCTATAGATGCCCTATTCCCTATTGGAAGAGGCCAGAGGGAATTGATCATAGGTGACAGGCAGACTGGTAAAACAGCAATCGCCATAGATACCATCTTGAATCAAAAAGAAGAAGATGTAATCTGTATATATGTTGCCATAGGGCAAAAACGTTCAACAGTAGCTCAAATTGTGGACGTGCTGGAGAAAAATGGAGCAATGGACTATTCCATAGTGGTATCTGCTACGGCTAGTGAGCTGGCACCCCTACAATATATAGCTCCTTATGCTGGTGTTGCAATGGCAGAAGAATTTATGGAAGCGGGTAAGGATGTTTTAATTATATACGATGACTTATCTAAACATGCTATTGCTTATAGGGCCATGTCTCTATTATTAAGGAGACCACCAGGAAGGGAGGCCTTCCCAGGAGACGTATTCTATCTACACTCTAGACTTTTAGAAAGGGCTGCTAAATTAGATGATAAATTTGGCGGTGGATCCATTACAGCATTGCCTATAGTAGAAACACAGGCGGGAGATATTTCAGCCTATATTCCTACTAACGTTATCTCTATTACAGATGGACAGTTATTCCTGGAAACGGACCTATTCTTTGCAGGCCAAAGACCAGCTATCAACACTGGACTTTCAGTTTCCAGGGTAGGGGGAGCTGCCCAAACTAAGGCCATGAAGAAGGTTGCCGGAAAATTAAAGCTAGAGTTGGCCCAATATAGAGAATTGGCTGCCTTTGCCCAATTCGGTTCAGATCTGGATCCAGAAACTAAGGCTACCTTGGAGCAAGGGGCTAGGATGATGGAGATATTAAAGCAGCCACAATACAGTCCGGTTTCCCTAGCACACCAAGTTATAATCTTATATGTTGCAGGTAATAAGCACCTATTGGATATAGAAGTAGATAAGGTAGTACTTTTTGAAAGGGAATTCTTAAACTTCGTAGATAATAACTATCCTGAAATAGTGGAGGATATTACTAAGACTAAGGATTTAACAGATGAAACTATTGAAAAGATCGAGGAAGCAATACAAGAATTTAAAAAGAACTTCTAGACTAAAAAGCGGGAGGTGAGCTTTTGGCCAAATCAACCCGAGATATTAAAAGGCGTATAAAAGGTATAAGTAATATAAAGCAGATAACTAATGCTATGGAATTGGTAGCTTCAGTGAAGATGAGGAAGGCTAGGGCTAGATTGGAAAGAACAAGGCCTTATTATAATACTGTCCTTAATAGTATTAAAGATGTACTAAGTTATACCAAGGTTAGCCATCCGCTTTTAGAGGAGCGTGAGGTTATAAAATCCCTCTATATAGTCGTAACTGCTGACAGGGGATTAGCTGGGGGCTATAATGCCAATGTTACTAGATTAGTAGACTCAAAATTTAAAAATGATAAAGAATCCATTTCCTTAATCACCGTTGGTTCAAAAGGAAGGGATTTTTTTAGAAATAGGGGATACCATATTGTAAAATCATTCCAGGGAATTTCTGAAGAACCGGAGTTTAAAGATGCAAGAGAAATTGGTAAGATTGCTGTAGACCTTTTTCTTGAGGGGCAAGTGGATGAAATCAATATAGTTTATACTAGATTTATTTCAAATATATCCTATGATGCTAGGATTATGAAGCTTTTACCTGTAGATGATCTTAAGGTTGAAGGGGAGGATAAGCTTAAACCCATTATAGATTTTGAACCTTCACCTGAAGAAGTTTTAGATTATTTAATTCCCAAGTATATTGAATCCACTATATTTGGAGCTTTAATAGAAGCCTCTTCCAGTGAGCAAGCTGCCAGAAGGGTTGCCATGGAAAATGCAACGGACAATGCGGAAGAGATGATTGAAGAACTTAACATAAGTTATAACAGGGCTAGACAAGCAGCAATCACTATGGAAATTTCTGAAATTGTTGCCGGTGCAGACGCTTTAAAGTAACATAGAAAGGAGTGGGCAAATGGAAAAGAACATCGGTCATATTGTTCAAGTAATTGGCCCAGTTGTTGATATTCGTTTCGAAGAAGGAGAATTACCAAACCTATTAAATGCCATTGAGATAGAAAAAGATGGAGAGACCTTGGTAGTTGAAGTAGCACAGCATATTGGTGATGATGTTGTTAGATGCATCTCAATGGGTTCAACGGACGGCCTTATTAGGGGAATGGAAGCAAGGGATACAGGACAGGCCATAACTGTACCTGTAGGTCCTGAAACCCTAGGTAGATTATTTAACGTATTAGGAGAACCGATAGATGGTAAAGAGCAGGTAAAAGATGCTAAAAAGATGCCTATACATAGGCCAGCACCGTCCTTTGAGGAGCAGGAAACATCCCAGGAAATATTTGAAACTGGTATAAAGGTTATCGACTTGATAGCACCCTATGCCAAGGGGGGGAAAGTTGGACTATTTGGTGGTGCTGGAGTAGGTAAGACTGTATTAATACAGGAGTTAATCAACAATATAGCTACCCAGCACGGTGGTATTTCAGTATTTGCTGGAGTAGGAGAAAGGACTAGAGAGGGTAACGACCTCTATTATGAGATGATAGAGTCAGGAGTAATAGACAAGACGGTTCTTGTATTCGGACAGATGAATGAACCACCAGGAGCTAGGATGAGGGTTGGGCTTACTGGCCTAACTATGGCTGAATATTTTAGGGATGAGGAAAATCAGGACGTTCTATTATTTATCGACAATATATTCAGATTTACCCAAGCTGGATCAGAAGTATCCGCCCTTTTAGGTAGGATGCCTTCAGCTGTAGGTTATCAGCCTACACTGGCTACTGAGATGGGCCAACTTCAAGAAAGGATAACCTCCACTAAGAAGGGGTCTATCACCAGTGTTCAGGCGGTATATGTTCCAGCAGACGACTTAACAGACCCTGCACCAGCTACTACCTTTGCTCACTTGGATGCTACTACAGTATTGTCCCGTTCTATTGCTGAGCTAGGTATATATCCAGCGGTAGACCCATTGGATTCTTCTTCTAGGATTTTAGCACCAGAAATTGTGGGTAAGGAACACTATGAAGTAGCTAGGGGTGTACAGGAGTTATTACAAAGGTATAAGGAACTACAAGATATTATAGCCATCCTAGGTATGGATGAGCTTTCCGATGAGGATAAACTTATAGTTGCTAGGGCTAGAAAGGTTCAAAGGTTCTTATCACAACCCTTCACAGTAGCATCTCATTTTACAGGCTTAGAGGGTAAATATGTACCTATTAAAGAAACAGTAAGAGGATTTAAAGAAATACTTGAGGGTAAACACGATGATTTACCAGAGTCTGCCTTCTTTATGGTAGGTACTATAGATGAAGCCGTAGAAAAGGCTAAAAAGGTGGAGAGATAAAATGGCTAAAGTTCATCTTCAAATCGTTACGCCCGAAAAGGAATTCTTTAATGGCCAAGTGGATATGGTTATAGCTAAAGGTGTGGAAGGTGACTTTGCTATTTTAAGGGGCAGGGCTCCAATTGCGACTCCACTAGAGATAGGAAAGCTAAGAATTAAGCAGGATGGAGTGGAAAGGATAGCTGCCATATGTGGTGGCTACTTAACTGCCTTAGATAATGAAGTTACAATAGTAACAGATTCAGCCGAATGGCCTGAAGAGATAGATGTGGAAAGGGCTATGGAAGCTAAGAAGAGGGCGGAAGCCAGGTTAAATGGGAAGGATCCTAATATAGATGTGGCTAGGGCTGAAGCTGCTTTAAGAAGAGCTATGAACAGATTGGAAGTTTCTAAGGATAAAAAATAGATAAAAAAGCAAAAAAATTTTAAAAAGATGTATAAAAAGTACCCTTCTTTGGTAATACTTTGTACTAAAGGAAAGGGTACTTTTTTAATAGAATGTTTTGTCCCCCTTTACATTCTTAAAAAAGGCTCTTTCCTTTTTACAAATAAAAGGAAAGCCCATCTAATTTTTATTTTAAAATGGGACTTGCCTTCAATTTTGGGGGAGGAATTCACATGAAAAGATTAGTCTGTGTATTTATCATATTGGGACTTCTAATACCTATAGGTTCTCAGGCGGAGACGAAAAAGGATGAATTAGACATTCTCTACAACATAATGGAAGGCCTTGATGGCAAATGTCTAGAAGTGGATCTGGTCTTCAACGGAATAATATTTGATACTTTTATAGATGGAGAGGAATTAAAGCTAATAGGAGAGGAAGTAAGGACTAAATTAGGCATAGTAGGTAAGGAAGTGGATCCCTATATAGAGGAAGAAGTTTTGGAAGAACACTATACTAAAGAAGTAATTTTCCAAGAGGATTTTAACCAAATTACCTATATAGGTCAGGATGAGGACTTAAATAAAATAGTTATAATCCTAACCTCCTATGAATATGATGAGGTAAAAAGTGGAGAAACATATTTATATATAAATATTATGAAAAATAGTGATTTAATAAAAAATAATGATATAATAGAAGCGGTAATGTCAATTTATGAAAGCTTTAATGTAGCAATAGACAAAACATATTGCTTACTAGGTGAAATTTCTAACGATATGAGTTATAATAATATGGTGAAGGAAATTAACAAAATTTTTGCTCGGATGGATGTAGAAGTTGTAGATGAGTTTACAGATGGAAGTATGATTTCTTTCACAGCTTACACACCACTGATTGAAGAATACATAGAGATAGGAAAGGATAGGATCAACTTAAATATAGCAATTAGATCTAGCCAGATAGATGATAAGACTCATATATGGATAGCTACACCAGTCATAACTGTTGGATATTAAAGGAGGTTATAATTTGGAAATTATCGTTGTAGAGAAGAGTCCTCCACTAAAGGGGAAGATTAGAGTAAATGGAGCAAAAAATTCAGCACTTCCTATATTAGCAGCGTCACTATTAGGAACTGAAGACATCATACTGGAAGATGTACCTAAGATAAAAGATGTTGAGATAATGTGTGAAGTCTTAAGGACCTTAGGAGCTAAGGTGGAAATTTTAGATGAGGGAATCATAAAGATTAATGCTAAAAATTTAGATAATTATGTTACACCCTATAACCTTATGAATAAGATGAGGGCATCCCTCTTGGTAATGGGCCCCATCTTAGCTAGATTGGGTAAAGCTGTTTGTTCACAACCTGGCGGTTGCGCCATTGGAACTAGGCCAATCGACCTACACCTAAAGGGATTTAAGGCCCTAGGTGCAGGGGTTGAAACTGAATTTGGAAATATAAATGCCCACACTGATAAATTAGTAGGCAACAAGATTTATCTAGATTTTCCTTCTGTTGGGGCTACTGAAAATATAATGATGGCTGCCACCATGGCTGAAGGAATAACTATTATAGATAACGCCGCCATGGAGCCGGAAATAGTAGACTTGCAGAACTTCCTAAATAAGTTGGGAGCAGATATAAAGGGAGCAGGTACATCTACAATTAAGATAAAGGGTGTAAAAAAATTAGGTGGGGCCTCCCATCAGATTATACCAGATAGGATAGAAGCCGGAACCTTTATGGTTGGAGCTGCAATTACCGGTGGAGACGTTATAGTAGATAATGTAATAACCAGCCACATAAAACCTGTCATTGCTAAGTTAAGGGAAGTTGGAGTTGAGGTAATTGAAAATGCAGATAGTGTTAGAGTAATAGGTACAGATAAACTAAAGGCCATAGATGTAAAAACCTTACCCTATCCGGGCTTCCCAACGGACATGGCAGCTCAGTTTATGGCCCTATTGACCATATGTGAAGGAAGTAGCGTAGTAATAGAGACCGTATTCGAAAATAGGTTTATGCATGTGGATGAGCTAAAGCGTATGGGAGCAGATATTAAGATAGATGGCAAGTCTGCCATTGTAAGGGGAGTTGACCATTTAACAGGGGCTCCAGTAAAGGCCTCTGACTTAAGGGCAGGGGCAGCCTTAATCCTAGCAGGAATGGCTGCAGATGGCACCACTGAAATTGAAAACATCCACCATATCGATAGGGGATATGTGGATATTGAAGCCCGCTTAAGAAGTCTAGGTGCTAGAGTTTATAGAAAAACTGTGGAATAATAAACAGTAGAAGAGAAAGGGAAAATAAAATAGCTAATAAAAAGATTGAAATATCTAATAAAAAGAGCAAATAAAAGATTGGAATAATTAATTTGAATATAATAGCTAATAATTATTAGCGATAAGGTTGTCACCTTATCGCTTTAATATTTAAAATTTTCGTTGAGAATGACTATCATTTTCATTGACAAGGTAAATCTAAAGTGTTAAAATTTTATTAAACAAATGATATTATATATTAATGAAAAAGATGTTTGCAGGAGGGGATCTCATGCCTATATATAGCTTAAATAAAGACACTAGCTGCAGGATAGTATCTATCCCTAATGTAAGCCTATTAGAATCTCTAGGCATTAGGAAGGGTATAAAGGTTAAGTTGAAAAATAAACAGCCACTAGGCGGGCCTGTAGTAGTACAAATGGGTACTAGGAATATTGCCATTGGGCGTGATATAGCAAATCAAATAATGGTGGAGGTAATCTAGATGAGCAAGAGTAGTACTGACATTGAAACTGCTACTGCTAGTAAGAGGATCTTACTTATGGGTAACCCCAATGTGGGTAAGAGCGTCTTGTTTTTTAAAATGACTGGTGTTCAGGTTGAAATTTCAAACTACACTGGAACGACAGTTGGATTTACTAAGTCTAGGATACAGCTTGGGGATGAAGAAGTTGATTTTATAGACGTTCCAGGTACATATTCCCTAGAGTCCACATCTGAAGCAGAAGATGTGGCAGTTAAGTTTTTGGAGTCTAAACCTACGGCTGTAGTTTGTGTTTTAGACTCAACCAACCTGGAAAGGAACTTAAGGTTGGCCCTACAGATTAAGGAATATAATATTCCCATGCTTTTTGTCTTAAATCTGATGGACGTGTCCAAAAGGCAGGGAATCAATATAGATGTTAAACAGCTGGAAAGGGAATTAGGAGCTAGGGTAATCCCTGCTGTTGCTGTTAAAGATCAGGGTGTAGACGATATTCGAAAAGAATTAACTAAATTGATAAAGGATATAGGGGATGAAGATAATAGGATAAGGCCTAAAGGTGAAAGCCTTAGCAATGAAGAATTGTGGAATAGGGCTGCAGAAATAGCTGGTAGGGTACAAAGTTTTACCAGGGTAGAGAAGAATATCCTTGAAAGGTTGGGAGAGCTTACCATCCAGCCATGGCCTGGTATCCCTATAGCTATCTTGGTAATGGTCTTATCATTGGCCTTAGTAGTAGGAATAGGTAAGGGGATAAGGGCTTTAATTCTACTTCCCTTTGTTAATGATGTCTATGCCCCCCTAGTTACTAAGTTGATTTCCACTTTCATTGGACCAGGTATATTAAGAAATATCCTAGTTGGTGAATATGGGATCTTGATTAAGATGGTAGAATGGCCTTTAGCATTGATATTGCCTTATGTATTTTTATTCTATGTGGTTATATCCTTCTTGGAGGATTCCGGCTACCTACCCAGGATAGGGGTTCTAATGGACGCCATCCTTAGTAAACTAGGAGTTCAAGGGGGAAGTATGATACCTATCCTACTAGGTTACGGTTGTGCAGTACCTGCTGTTATAGGTACCAGGGCGGCAACAACCCTTAAGGAGAGGCTATTGGTGACCCTGATGGTTTGCTTTGCTGTACCCTGCGTATCCCAAACAGGCGCCTTCATAAGCCTATTAGGGGATTATTCTGTTTTTATGTTAGTTACTATATACTTAATATCCCTACTTACTATGGTAGTGGTAGCTAAAATAGCCGACAGGGTTATCAAGGGACAAGCAGAACCTATGATAATCGAAATTCCAAACCTGTTGCTTCCTGATAGAAAGGCCTACTTCAGGAAGTTAAAGATGCGTATGCAGCATTTCTTTGTAGATGCGGAACTTCCCATGTTAATAGGGGTTTTAATAGCTGCCTTAGTAATAGAAACTGGAATCTTAAACCAAGTTAGCCAATGGATTGAACCCCTTGTTGTAAATTGGTTAGGTTTACCTAAGGAAGCCAGCCTATCTCTCTTATTAGGTATAATTAGAAGGGAATTAGCAGTCCTACCCCTGTTGGACATGAACCTAAATGGCCTACAGATGTTTGTAGGTAGTATAGTTGCCCTATATTATCTTCCATGTTTGTCCGTATTTGCAGTATTAATAGAGGAGTTTAACTTAAAGACAGCTATTAGCATATCAATAGCCACTATAGTCTCTGCCTTTTTAGTAGGGGGTATAGTCAACCAAATAGGCCTGTTGTTTATCTAGTTGGGGGATGGGCATATGGCTTTAATAACGGCAATTACCCAAAGGCTGGAGTATATGGTAGAGAAACTACCCTGGACCTACTTATTCTTTAAGAAATACTACGATCAAATTATAGATAAGGAAATAAAATTAGCAGATATAAAAGAAACGGATAGGATCCTCTGCATAGGTGGGGGTCCTTGTCCCTGTACGGCCATTGAACTTCACAAGAGGACTGGGGCCCGTGTATGGGTTGTTGATAACGACAGGGAAGTAGTCTACAATGCCTTGAGGAACATAGAGAGGCTAAATCTTTCGGACTTTGTATCTGTAAAATATGCCGACGGGAGAGATATCTGCCCTAAGGATTTTGATATTATACATATAGCCTTGCAAGTGACCCCAAAAGGAAAAGTCTTTGAAAACTTAATAAATAAGGCTAGGCCAGGAACTAAGATATTAGTTAGGATAGCCACTGATAAATATTCTAAGCTGTATAGTTCTTTAGATATTGCTGAGGCTGAGAGGGGAATCTACAAAAAGATTAATCATAACCGAAGGAATTTAGACTATACATTCCTTTATGTAACTGCAGGAGGGCTTAATGAAGAAGTACTTAAAGTGGATAATAATACTGCTCTTGATAGTATTGCTATTTAAACAATTGGATATAAATGAATACCTATTAAGCCTGAAGAAGCTTAGCCTTAATCACTGGTTAGCCTTAATTATGATGCAGCTATTAAGTTTTGCCCTCCTGCTAGTCCAGTGGAGAAGGTTGGCTACTGCTCTAGGTAAAGATATAAGAATTATGGATATGGTCTATGTAAATATGAAGGGTACCTTCTATGATACTATAACTCCTGGTTTAAAGGTGGGGGGAGAATTTGCAAGGGGTTCCAGCTTGGTAAATAAATTTGGATTTACACCAGCAGAAGCCTCGGCTTTAATAATTATACAAAAGAGTATAAGCGTATCCGCCTTAGTTTTACTCAGCATATTTTCCCTCTATCTCTTAAGTACACAATTTAAGTTGCAAGATTTGGTATTAGTTATAGCAAGTATAAGCTTTGGGGTTATACTTGCTTTACTTATTACTATTCTTTTGTTACCGGAAAAACTATATAACCATTTAGCTAGCAAAAGGCTGGAGGGAGTTTTTAAAGAAAAGAATCTTAAGTTTCTAGAAAAATATACTGAAGCCAGCAAGCTGCTTACTAAAGCTAAGAAGGAGATAGTGTTTCAATTTGTTCTATCCCTAATAGTTTGGACCCTGTTCCCCTTTAAGCTATATTTCATAATTCAAGCCTTGGGATTAGAGCTATCCTTTTTTAAAGTCTTTGCTGCAACAATCATCTCCTATATTGCTGGAATGCTTCCCCTCCTGCCAGGTGGATTAGGCAGTTTTGAAGGAACTATGGTTGCCCTCTTTCTCATCTGGGGAATTGAAAGGGAGTTAAGCTTAGTTATAGCCACCATATTTAGATTTATAACTTTTTGGTTTTTATTCTTTATAAGCCTGGTCTATTTAGCAGGAAAAAAGGCTGGGTCAAAATTGAAAGGAGTACCTTATGAAAGTAGCCAAGAAAGCCAGTTTAAATTTTAAAAGATATGCTCCCATCTTCTTTACCTCCTTAAATGCCCTTATGGGTATCCTAGTTATATATCTCATGATCCTAGATGGGGGAAATGGAAAGAAAATCTACCTACCCCTTATGATAATATTTGCCGGAATATGCGACTGTTTAGATGGAAGGCTTGCTAGGAAGTTTAATGCGGATACCCTCTTTGGTAAGGAGTTGGACTCCTTAGCAGATGCCATCAGCTTTAGTTTAGCCCCTGTTAGCCTCTTGATAAATAATCTATTGGAATATACAGGACTTTTAGGTCTTGTGGCGGCCATAACTTATCCCTTAGCCGGCATCTATAGACTGGCTAGGTTTAATGTCAGCTCCTTAGATGGATACTTTGAAGGCTTACCCATTACCATTGCAGGAATAATAATGGCTTTAAAGCATTTAATAATAATAAGCCTAGATATACAAGGTTTTAAGCTAATAATAGAATCCTATGTAACCAGCATTTTGATGTTCGCCTTATCCTATTTGATGGTTAGTAAGATCAAATTTAAAAAGTTATAAAGAGGGGGGACAATATGAAGATCTTAGCTTTAATCTTTATAATTGGACTTTTATATGTTATTTATCATATAAAATTTATTAAGACTAAGAAGAACTCCTGCTGCGGAAGTGGTTATGGATCTAAACTTCCTAAAGAATAATAACCATATAGTTTTATGAGTTTTATTAGTTCTATAAGCTCTATAAAGCCCCTGTAAATTAATCGGCCACTGCTCAGTAAATAAATCCGTAAGTTATCCATAAATTGACATATAAAAGGGCAGAAAATGCATAAAAACCAAGAAACCTATATAAAATTGTAGTCTACTTGGCTACATTTTTATTTTTGTCTTCATAATATAAAAAATTCAAAATATTAACGTTTTCCTATTGACATCTCAAAGCTTAAATAATATAATGAAGGTGAAATGCATGATGCATCATGCATTGGAACTTAGGTGGTTTTAAATTCTTTGTATATATTATATAAAGGGGGACTTTAGATGGATCTTAGTAAATATCCAGCTGAACCGTTTAGAATCAAGAGTGTAGAGCCAGTTAAGATGAACACTAGGGAAGAAAGGGAAGAAATCATTAAAAAGGCAGGCTACAATACCTTCTTAATCGATTCTGAAGACGTTTATATCGACCTACTTACAGACAGTGGAACTAACGCCATGAGTGACAGACAATGGGCTGGCCTAATGGTAGGAGATGAGGCCTATGCAGGTAGTAGGAACTTTAAAAAATTAGAAAAAACTATAGAAGAAGTCATGGGCTTCCCTTATGTGGTACCTACCCACCAAGGTCGTGGAGCAGAGAATATCCTATCTAGAATAGCTATAAAACCTGGACAATACGTTCCTGGCAACATGTACTTCACAACAACTAGATACCATCAAGAAGCTAATGGCGGTATCTTCGTAGACGTTATTAGAGATGAGGCCCATGATGCAGCCTTAAATGTACCCTTTAAAGGTGATATCGATTTAGAGAAATTAGAAAACCTAATTAAGGAAAAGGGACCAGAAAATATAGCTTATGTATGTCTAGCAGTTACTGTAAACCTTGCAGGTGGACAACCAGTATCCATGGCTAACATGAGGGCAGTTAGGGAATTAACTAATAAATATGGTATTAAGGTATTCTACGATGCTACTAGATTTGCAGAAAATGCTTACTTCATCAAGGAACAAGAAGAGGGTTATCAGGATAAGACAATAGCTGAAATAGTCAAAGAAATGTTCAGCTATGCAGACGGGGCTACCATGAGTGGTAAGAAAGACGGTATTGTTAATATGGGTGGTTTCCTAGCCCTAAGGGATGAAGATTTACTTATCAAGGCTAGAGAATTGGTAGTAGTATTTGAAGGTATGCCATCCTACGGTGGTATGACTGGTAGGGATATGGAAGCCTTTGCTATAGGCCTTAAGGAATCCTTACAATTTGAATATATCCAACATAGGATCCTGCAAGTTAGGTACCTAGGAGATAGGTTAAAAGAAGCTGGAATTCCTATAGTAGAGCCTATAGGCGGCCATGGGGTATTCATAGATGCTAGAAGATTCTGCCCACACCTAGATCAAGAACAATTCCCAGCACAGGCCCTAGCTGCAAATCTATATCTAGAATCTGGCGTAAGGGCTATGGAAAGAGGAATAGTTTCAGCTGGCCGTGACCCAAAGACTGGTGAAAACCGTAAACCAAAACTTGAAACAGTAAGACTTACTATTCCTAGAAGGGTTTACACATATAGGCATATGGACGTAGTAGCCGATGCTATAATAAGGCTATATGAGCGCAGAGAGCAAATAAAAGGTTTAAGATTTGTATATGAGCCACCAGCATTAAGATTCTTTACTGCTAGATTTGAAGAAATAGATTAATGTGATAAAATAGATTAATAGTCATCTTATAATTTGGCCTAAAGCTCTATATATTGGGATATCCCAATATATAGAGCTTGTTAAAAATAAAATATATTTAAGCTCCTAAAAAGAAAATTAAAGGAGGTCAATTATGGATTCTAAGAAGGTACAGGGTAGCTCAAAGTTTGCTACCAAATGGGGATTTATATTAGCCTGTGTAGGTTCAGCTGTAGGTATGGCAAATGTTTGGGGCTTTCCCTATAGGATGGGGAAATATGGTGGAGGAGCCTTCCTTGTGGCTTATCTAATTTTTATCGCCATCTTTGGCTATGTGGGACTTGCTGCAGAGTATGCCATAGGAAGAAGGGCAAAGACAGGTACCGTCGGGGCTTATGAGTATGCATGGACTTCTGGCGGTAAAGAAGGTATAGGCAAAATAGTAGGTTGGCTGCCACTGGCAGGATCCATGTGTATAGCCATAGGTTATGCAGTAATCATTTCATATGTACTTAAGGGTTGGACCCAATCTATTACAGGAAGCCTAATGACGGTAGACACTAATACTTGGTTTGATTCTTTTTCATTGTCAGAATTTTCTGTAATTCCCTACCATTTAATCATCGTTGTAGGTACCCTTGCAACCCTACTATTAGGTGCTGAGAGTATTGAAAAAACAAATAAAGTAATGATGCCATTATTCTTTATATTATTCGTTATCTTAGCTATCCGTGTGGCTTTTTTACCAGGGGCAGTGGAAGGATATAAATTTATGTTTACACCAAGATGGGAAGCCCTTATGGATCCTTCTACCTGGGTATGGGCAATGGGTCAAGCCTTTTTCTCCCTATCTGTAACAGGCAGCGGTATGATAGTATATGGTGCCTACCTATCTGATGAAGAAGATATTGTAGATGGTGCAAAGTGGACAGCAATCTTTGATGTTATAGCAGCTTTAACAGCAGCCTTAGTAATGATACCAGCTTGTTTTGCCTATGGCTTTGACGTAGGAGCAGGACCTGGACTATTATTTGTAACCTTACCCCATATACTTCAAAAAATGCCTTTTGGTAGACTTTTTGCCATCATCCTATTTACAGCAGTAGTATTTGCAGGCGTATCATCACTACAAAATATGTTTGAAGTAGTTGGGGAGTCCCTAATGTATAAGTTCCCTAGACTTAAACGTGTTCCTATGTTAGTTATATTAGCAGTAATCTGCTTCGGAATAGGAGTATTTATGGAGCCTATCTACAAGTGGGGACCATGGATGGACCTAGTATCCATCTATATTATTCCAATAGGAGCAACCCTGGGAGCCATATCCTGGTTCTGGATTATGAAGAAAGAGGACCTGATGGATGAAATCAATAAGGGTGCAAAGATTAAACATGGGGATACCTGGTATAACATTGGAAGATTCTTATATGTACCATTTGCAGCAATACTTTGTATATATGCTTTAGTATTTAAAGTTTCATTCTAGGACTTTCTATATTTTAGTATTTAATATATTTTAAACACTAAAGAAAAGGGGGTGGCTAGTTCCACCTCTTTTATTTAATTGGCAGGGTAGCTATTTAAATATTTAAATTGATAAAAGTTCGACAATATTTTCTTTTTTTTAAAATGATGTTATAATGATATTGCTTAATATCTGGTAAAGGTAGGATCTAATATGGAACTTGTTAAAAAAAGTCTAAGTGATCAGATCTACGACATACTGAAGATGGAGATTTTGAAAAATGAAATACCCTTTGGTAGCAAATTAGTTAATAGGGCACTACAGGAGCGGTTTGGTGTAAGCTCTTCACCTATTAGGGATGCAATTAATCGTTTATATCAAGATGGCTTAATATCTTCCATCGACAAGAGCGGCGCAACGGTAGTAGACTTTGATTATGAATTCTTTCTGGAAGTAAATGAGATTTTACTCTATGTAGTGAAGATGGGTATAGAGCTATCAGCTGAAAAGTCGGAAGTTAATGAAGTGACAGCCTACTTGGAAAGGTATATTAAGTTACAAGAAGAAAATATAGAATTGGATGCCTTCTTTGATTATGATTATAAATTTCACAAGACCTTTATAGACTTTTCCCATAATTCCAGGTTAGAAAAAATCTTTAAAGAATATAATGTCCTACATGAAATGCTAGTTAGAAATTCTTTTTTAGGGAAGACCCCTAGGTTGAAACAGGAAAGTATAGATATGCATATAAGGATAAAGGATGCATATAAAGAAGGGAACATCCAATTAGCTTTAGATCTGACCAAGGAACATTATAAGGCTGCAGAAAAGATTTTTGAAAGCATATTAAAACATAAGGAAGAGGTAAATAAGGATGATTAAAAAACACTTAGTAGAAGCTATATCTACTAAGTGTTTTTATATGCCACTTCCCCTTTGAAAAATAAGCTTATAACACCTTCTAAAATTGCTAATCCTATGAACATATTGCTTAATTTGAATATAATTACCGGAACTAGGGCAAAGATTAGTGTAGATAATAATATAGGATAAATTAAGCTGCCGCTGGACTTATAAAGGCTTGTAAGTAGGAAGCTTAAGCCTACTAAATAGGCAGCAAATTGGGTAAAGAAGTTTGCTGGTATAATGAAACCTCTGATTAAAGTAAGGGGAAAAAACCACAGGGCCCAGAATAGGCCGGTTATAATTATGGATTTAGCATATCCCTTTTCCTCCTCAAAATAGGGTTGTACTAAACTCCTCCACCCTATCTCTTGAGATCCCAATAGGATTAACATTAGGGGAAAATACTTAAAAAGATCAATTAGATCCCCATAGGAATCTATTATCCTTAATACATAGGCTAGTCCATAATGGATGGCTAATAGGATAAATAGCATTATTAGAGACCCTTTTTGATTATTAGGCTTTAATTTAGCCTTTAGGCTATCTAATCCACCTAATTTATCCCTATGTAAGCTATGACAAATAAGGGATGCAGCTAAAGGGCTTAAAAAACCGATTATAAGCAATGTAAGATGCAAGGGATTTGATAATATTTCCAAAAAGCTAGTAGTAGAAAAGGCTATAAAGCCGAAGGATAAGTATCCTAAAATAAAGCTAATAGTTAAGAATAAAACTATGTAGTTTTTCACAATACCCCTCCAATATCCTAGTCTTTCTACTTCCTATTCATCCTATTGATTTGATTTTACCACAGAAGTAATTAAAAAACACTAAAATAATCATAAAATTCTCCCCATTGGAATAAATATATCTATATACCAAAGAGATGAGGGGAGATAATGAGGAGAACAGGTGCTTATTTACTGACGGTCTTAATAATAACGATCTTTCTTCCTACGGTTATTGTTAAGACTTTTAATATTGTTCCCATTTCTAATAGGGTGGAAGGTCAAAAGTTGGAAGATAAGGATTTGATAAGACCTAAGGAGGAAGGGAGTAAAACCATCCTATTAGAAGAAAGGAAGGTAGATGAAATCAAGGTTTATAATATCAATACTAAGAAGGTGGAAAACCTCCCCTTAGAGGAGTATGTTAAGGGGGTAGTGGCAGCGGAAATGCCTGCAGAATTCCATATAGAAGCCTTAAAGGCCCAGGCCATAGCTGCTAGAACCTATGCTGTAAGTAGGACCCTAAAGTATGAAGAGGGCCATCCTAATCATACTGAGGCGCCACTGTGTTCAGGGGTCCACTGCCAAGCCTACCTATCTCTGGAGGAGTTAAGGCAGATCCATGGTGATAGCTGGGTTGAAAAATATTGGGGCAAGATTGAAAAGGCGGTAGAATCTACTGGAGGTATTCTAATATATTATAACGGGGAGATAATAGAGCCCTTATATCATTCTACCAGCGGTGGTATGACTGAGGATGCCATCAATGTATTTGCAGTAGAATCGCCCTATTTGAAAGCCGTTGAAAGTCCTTATGAGGAGGATGCGCCTAGGTTTAAAACCCTGATAACCCTAACGGCTGATGAGTTTATTGAAAAATTAAAGGAGAGGTATCCTAAAATAGATATAAATAAGGACAATTTCTATGAGAAGATAAAATTAGTGGAAAAGACCGATAGTGGTAGGGTAAAGAAGATAGCCATTGATAATGAAATCATAGATGGAAGGGAGATTAGGGATCTATATAATTTAAACTCCACCAACTTTAAGATAACTTATGATAAGGGTTTAAATATTATTGAAATAGAAACCTATGGCTACGGCCATGGGGTTGGAATGAGCCAATGGGGAGCCAACGGAATGGCAAAGCAGGGTAGCAATTATGAAGAAATTTTAAAACATTATTATACAGGTATATATCTGAAAAAAATGTAGCCAGAGGGCTACATTTTTTTTCCCCCATGTATTAAATTTACACATCTGGAAATAATAGCAAATGGAGGTGGCGGTATGAAGGATAAAATTATTAAAACTATAAAGGAAAATGGATTTTTAATATTTCTTTTTATCTGTGTATGTATTGTGGCAATAACGACTATATCCATAGTTTTAAATGGTATGGATGGAAAGAGTAATGATGATCTGGTAATCTTAGAAAATCCATCAGATCAAGAAGAAATATCAGATGAAGCATTGGATTTAGAGGAAAAGAAGGATGAATTACAAGCTGAGGAAGCAGCCATGGAGGGTGAAGAAGTAGTTGAAGGATCAGAAGAAGGAGATAAAGTAGCCTTAGAAGGGGAAGGAGGCCTTATAGAAGGAGAAGAAATTGCAGAAGAGGTTTTTTCAGTGGATGAGGAAGTAGAGGACGAGGAGATAGAGTTTATTGATAAGGAGGCAGAGGAGAAACCACAGCAGTCTAAATCTTGGATTATGCCAGTTCAGGGAGAAATCCTAACTGAATTTACCAAGGACAAACTTATCTATTCAGAGACCCTGGAAGAATGGAGGGGACACACTGGAATAGATATTAAGGCAGCTAAGGGTACTATAGTAATGGCCCCCATGGACGGTTTAATAACTAGGGTTTACGAAGATAGCCTATGGGGCAAGACGGTAGAAATAGATCATGGAGATGGGATACGGACTAAATATAGCAATCTGGGGACTCTAGATATGGTAAAGGAAGGGATAGAGGTTAAAAAAGGGGATCATATAGGAACAGTAGGCAATTCTGCCTTAATCGAGATGAAGATGGATGACCATCTCCACTTCGAAGTCTTTAAAAATAATAAATCTGTAGATCCGCGTTCTATTATCCCATAAATTGGCATAGATATTATATAAATACCCAATATAGGCAAAGGGGGTTATTATGTGAAAGATTATATAGAACAAAGAACTTTAGAAATAGCAAAATACATACTACGAGAAGGGGCAACTGTTAGGCAGGCGGCAGGTATCTTTGGAGTTAGTAAGAGCACTGTGCATAAGGATATGACCGAAAGGTTGCCCAAGATAAACCCTCTTATAGCAGCTATGGTTAAGGAAGTATTAGAGAATAACAAGGCTGAAAGACACATAAGAGGTGGCGAAGCAACTAAAAGGAAATACAAAGCAATGAACGAATAAAAAGTCCAAAGGGGCTTTTTTAAGATAATGTAAAATAGGGACGGTTAAGCTTAAAAATCGTCCCTATTAATTATTTTTAATAATGTATAGTCTTAGTCTTTATTTAATTTATAGTAGTTTTATATTAGTTTATATTATATATATTATAAATATATAAAGAATACTTATATAAGAGTATTTATATATCTTTATGTTATTATATTTAAGTGAGTTTATATAAGAAAATTTTTTCAGAGCTTATCTTACTTAAATTTAAAAAGGGATGGCCTAGGCCTCCCTTTTACTTTTTATAGCATTACTCATTATAACTACTATGGCTGCCACTATTCCAGCTGAAAAGCCATTGTTGTAAAGGTTCATTCCCCCGTGTAGGAAGCCAACATTGTTGACTACAGCCACGTGTATAAGGCCAGCTATTATACCAGCCACAAAGCCAAAATCTCCAGCTATAGGTGCCAGGGCCGTACCGAAGGTGGCTGCAAAGATCAGGCTGGTAGAGCTTGCTTCCCACTTAGTAAATAGGGATGCTACATATACCCCCAGGCTGATGGGAATGGAGTTTAGGGGATGATTGCCGAAGGCGGAAAAGCCTGCCACAACCATAATAGCCCCGATGCTAGTACCATTTAATTCTCCACCTACAAGGAGGATATAAGCTAACATCAAGAGGCCCATGATTCCCATATTTATCAGGCTAACTTCAAAGCCATATAGTTGAACGAAGTCATTAGGTGGCCTACCAGTGTTTGTCAGTAGCTTCCTATAGCCCTTAAAACTTCCACCTTTTAATAAGAAGCCAACTAGAATCATGGAAGCAAAGTAGATGGCCAAATATATTGTAAAGACCTTATTATATCCAGAAGCTGTAAGGGATAGGGACTGGCTTTCCAATCCGAAGGATCTAAACAAGGCCATAAATAGGGTTCCAAGGATGCCGGCTGTAAAGCCAACATTGTAGAGATTATAGCTCTTATGGAAGTTTTTAAAGCTAGCTGCTAAAGGAACCAACATAAAGCCTGCTAAAATTCCACAAAGATTGCCAAGGATGATCCCCAAAGTTGGCTCTAAGCCCAAGCCGAAGGAAAGATTACTGATCATGGGAGCTAGGGCCGTCCCAAATAGGGCTGCCGTTAGATTTTCGCCAAATTTCTCCCTCTTGTAATGGGAATAAAGGTAAACCCCAATAAAAATCGCCCAAATATTGTATATATTTTTTCCGAAGAGGGCGAATCCGCCAATTGTAAAAATTCCTGCAATAATGGGACCATTCATATTACTCTTATTGAATAATGCTATAAGGATTGATATAATCATAATTAGACTGCTATTTAGGATTGCAGCACCTACATTACCTACATAGAAGTAATCTGACACTAAGATGCTAGGTGCTAGAAGGATATCCTTCATACCCTGTATAATATCCTTTGGATTATTGAAGAAAAAAGCAGTCATCAAAAAAACTACTACATATAGGGAAATAATCAGATAATTGATCATATCTAGCCCTTTATTATTTTTATTTCTTAGTCCACTTAAAAACGTTTTCAATACTACACCTCTCTAAATTAACTTTATGACTATTATAAGTAATTGGCGGCCTTATTTCAATACATATAATATTAGGCAAAACTTCTAAAAAAATGAAGGAATTTGAAAAATTTTGGAGAATAGTTAATTATCTAAATTAAATGAGGGGATGATTTTGGTGTCATTACGAACAGATGTAGGTATCGACTTAGGTACTGCAAGTGTATTAGTGTATGTAAAGGGAAGAGGGGTAGTTCTTAGGGAACCGTCTGTAGTGGCCATAGACCAATATACCAATAAATTCCTAGCTGTAGGTGAAGAGGCCAGGCAGATGTTGGGAAGGACGCCGGGTAATATAATAGCCATAAGACCTTTAAAAAACGGCGTTATTTCAGACTATGAGATTACAGAGAGGATGCTTAGGTATTTTATCAAAAAGGCAATTCAAAGGACCTTATTAAAACCTAGAATTGTAGTATGCGTACCAAGTGGTATAACTGACGTGGAAAGAAGGGCAGTAGTAGAAGCCTGCCAACATGCAGGGGCCTATAAGACCTACATAATAGAAGAACCAATAGCTGCAGCCATTGGTGCCGGCATCGATATAACGGAACCAGATGGCAATATGGTCATAGACATAGGTGGCGGGACTACCGATGTTGCTGTCATAGCTTTAGGAGGTATAGTGGTAAATAACTCCATCAGGGTGGCTGGTGATGATTGTGATGAGGCCATAACCAAATATATTAGGAAAAAATATAATATGATGATCGGTGAAAGGACCGCAGAAAACCTAAAAATTAGCATTGGCTGTGCCTATCCCCAAGAAGAGGAGAGCTTTGAGACTATAAAGGGTAGGAATCTTCTAACGGGTCTTCCTATGACGGTGGAAGTAAGCAGTAGCGACTTATTGGAGGCCTTGAGGGATCCAGTTCAGGAGATCTTAGATACGGTTCATTCAGTACTGGAAAAAACTCCACCAGAACTGGCAGCTGATATAGCCGATAAGGGTATAGTAATGACAGGAGGAGGAGCTCTTCTTAAGGGTTTAGATAAGCTTATAAGTGAAAGAACTGGCATAGAAACTAAAATTTCAGAAAATCCCATAGACTGTGTAGCCGTAGGTACAGGTAAGTCCCTTGAATGGCTTAAGAGTATTGAAACGGCTGGGGCAGAAGTATATGGACGAAGATAATAAAAACATTTAGGAGTAACCTAAATGTTTTTTTATATGACCAATGTTTATGAATATTTATTGTTTATGTATAATTTATTGTTTATTTATAATTTATTGTTTACGCAACATTTATTAATAAAAATATATAAATCACACACTTAGTGTAAAATAATTGTAGGAAAAAATATAAAAAAGAATAGCCTCATATGT